>ERZ1292640.1875-Hain-H43-02um-R1-1875-length-17180-cov-6_pt1 | contig 17180 bp, 19 predicted proteins | sample MGYA00564404_ERZ1292640 | MGnify/ENA primary metagenome ERZ1292640 (study PRJEB36523, sample SAMEA6512636) | groundwater metagenome | collected 2019-01-08 | study: AquaDiva: Metagenomics assemblies of 32 groundwater samples
AGCCATAACTATCCCTTACCTCACTACCTTATCTCCCGCTTAGACTACTTAGCCAAATACTCGCTGTCAAGATTCTGAGCTATAGACTCACAATATATGATTATTACAGTATTTCTTTTTCAGAAACTTCCATACACATTCTTGATAAGAAATTCTCTGATTTGATTATTAATCAGGCCATCATTTTAATTGCAGAAGACAATCTACTTTTATAGCGTGCAGCTTTATTTTTATGAATAATGCCCTTATCAGCAATCGAATCAACAGTCCCTATAGAACCATTAAATGCATTTTGAGCCGCCACCTTATCTCCAGATCCTATTGCTTTTCTTACAAATTTAATAGCAGTACGCAATTTCGACCGCAAACTAACATTATGCTCTCTTCGTTTGACAGCTTGCCTTGCACGCTTTCTTGCTTGTGCGCTATTGGCCATAAAAGTCTTTAGCTCCCCGATGGAAAAAAGATTGGATCATACTTTCTTTCCGGCCATATTGCAACTTCACTTGGTATTTCTAATTTTATGGCCCAGCTTAAAAATTTATGAGTCATTTATAATGCCCTTTAACTCGATCCAAATAAAATTATCTATCTTCAATAACTAAAACTACAACATACATACATACATACATACATTAATTCTTTTTTATGACATTGGGAGGCTTGCAATAGAACCTTGACGGAAACTCGGCATTACGCTGTTTATTCCTAATGACATCTCCTCCTTCATTAACACAAACCATAGTCGATTTATCCAAATTAGGAAAATATTCATTGGATCCGGGTTGCGCTGAAGTTGGTGGAGCCTTTTCTCTTATTCTGGCACATAACTCGTGCTCGTTTGGTTTTGGTAATACATCCTGCATGGCAGGTAATGGACAAAGATTACAAGGATCTCCCGGACACAAACACCCCGTACAACTTGCCTGTGCTGGCAGAGCCAATGCCATCAACCATAAACTACAAACAAGAACAGTAATTATTTTACCTGCTGATTTAATAAACATTTCTATTCCTTTTATTAATACTCTTAAACATCACCCAAATCACGAATATTTATTCTAAATAATCGTAAGTTCTATTTAAGCTATCATAATTATAATCGTCTTCTCTGCTTATAACTTACTCCGCGCCAATAAAAAACCATTTAGAATACGCGTCTTTCCAACCAATAGCTCAGGTATAAATTTTGATCACAACGGCCAATGTTACAATGCAATTTGGAGTCAAACCACTGTCTGAGAATGTTTCAGTAAAATTTAGTAATGGCAACTGTTATGGTTTGATTGGTGCAAATGGTTGTGGAAAATCAACTTTTATGAAGATACTTGGCAAAGATCTTGAACCAGCATCTGGCAATATCAGCATCGATAATCATGAACAAGTTGGTAAATTGCGCCAGGATCAATTTGCTTTTGAAGAATATGTAGTTCTAGATGCCGCCGAGTTTGAATCTGAATTTGCCGAATTGGATGGCTACTCTGCCGAAGCCCGTGCCGCTGAATTATTACTTGGCGTAGGTATTCCATCATCACAACATTATGGCTTCATGAGTGCTATCGCGCCTGGTTTTAAAAAATCCGTTCGGATTCTTTCCGGCGGTGAGCAAGGGCGTACGCTTTTTGGTAAACTGATTCTACAAAAGCCAATATTCTGTTTATGGATGAATCAACCAATCATTTGGGCAGGAATCTATTGAATCACTCAATAGCGCGTTGGAGAGATACACCAGCACTCTAATCTTCGTTTCGCATGATCGAGAATTTGTTTCTTCTCTTGCAACACGAATTCTCGAAATAAATTCGAATGGCATTAATGATTTCAAGGGTAATTATGAAGACTATCTCCGATCTCAAAATATTCAGTAGCAATCTATTTTCTCGTACCGTTGTTATTTTCTTTCTGAGTATCTTGCATCTGCCACTTGCTACGGCTGAGAATATTCAGAATCTCCAGCAGAATGCCAGTGTTGCCTATGAGCAAATGATGCAAGCCAAACAATCGGCTGAAACTTTAGCCAAAGATACCGCTTTTGCAGAAAAAAAACTGGCGTCAATTCAACAAAAATTATCAGCAGCTGAACGAGAAGTGGAAATCACCAGAAAAAAGACGGAGCAAGCTAAAATTTTATTGGAACAGGCTATCAGTCGGTGGAAGCGGGCTACTGATGCTTTAGCTAGCGAATGGGGAAAAACTGAGAGAAAATAATTAAAATCTATTTCACACTATGATTGGAGAATCATTTTGATATGTGGAATCCCCGCTTCCATGAATTCTTCTCCAGATACCTGAAATCCAAATTTTTCATAGAATTTAATAGCTGCCATTTGTGCGTTTAGCATCGCTTTCTGCATACCTCGATGACTTGATTCTTCCAGAATTCTTTGTAGCATAGCACTTCCAACCCCCTTTCCACGCCATTCCCTTAATACCGCCATACGTCCGATATGCCCATCTGGCAGTAATCTTGCGGTACCAATGGGTTGATCATTGGAATTTAGTGCAAGTACATGCAAACTGACGGGATCAAATTCATCCCATTCCAAATCTTCCGGTACTTGCTGTTCATAAATAAAAACTGCTGTTCGAATATCGCGTAAAGCAACCGCTTCATCTTGCCAGTTTACGACACATATCCGATAAGGGTCGCACATAAATTCATTTCAAATTATCAGATACATTCAATGAACATCAGGTACATTCTCATTGTTTAAACGGATGACGCAATAAAATTGTATCTTCTCTATCAGGTCCCGTAGAAATCATATCGATCGGTATTTCACATACCTCTTCCAAACGTTTCAAGTAATTCTGTGCTGCTTTCGGCAATTGATCAAAATCTTTAATTCCCGCTGTGCTTTCTGACCACCCGGGTATTTCTTCATAGATGGGTTCACAGCAATCCAAATCATCGGCGCCTACCGGCAATATATTACTATTATCGCCATTGCTCAGTTTGTAACCTACCCCCAGATTAAGGCTTTCTACACCGTCCAGTACATCGAGCTTGGTAATACACAATCCAGTTACACCGTTTATTTGAATGGAGCGCTTCAGTGCAACTGCATCAAACCAGCCGCAACGACGAGGACGCCCTGTTGTCGATCCGAATTCATGTCCACGTGTAGCCAAATGTTTACCGATATCATCGTCCAGCTCAGTTGGAAATGGGCCGGAACCAACGCGTGTTGTGTACGCTTTGGTAATACCTAGCACATAATGTAGCATCTGCGGCCCAACACCACTGCCTGGCCCTGCTGCCCCAGCCACACAGTTACTGGATGTAACAAATGGATATGTGCCATGATCAATATCCAGTAATGCACCTTGTGCACCCTCAAATAACAGATTGTTACCTGCCTTATGTGCACTAAATAAAAGTTGGGGCACATCAGCCACCATAGGCTTGATTCGTTCAGATTGAGCCAGTGTTTCATCCATAGTTTTCTGAAAATCTATAACGGGTGCATTAAAATAGTTTTTTAACACAAAATTATGATAATCCAGCATCTCGCCCAGCTTGGCAGCAAAGCGGTCTCGATGGAATAAATCCTGTAAACGGATTGCGCGCCGCGCGACTTTATCTTCATATGCCGGACCGATACCACGTCCCGTAGTTCCAATCTTCCCCACTCCCTTGGCGGTCTCACGTGCATTATCCAGTGCAGCGTGACAAGGCAAGATTAAGGGGCATGCTTCACTAATCCGTAACCGCCCACTGACATCAACACCATTATGTTCAAGCATATCAATTTCATTGAGCAATGCTTCCGGTGAAATCACCACACCATTTCCAATATAACAAATAACATCGTCGCGCAGAATACCGGACGGAATCAAGTGTAATATGGTCTTTTTATTACCGATGACCAGTGTGTGGCCAGCATTATGGCCGCCCTGAAAACGCACCACGCCTTGTGCATGATCGGTCAGCCAGTCGACGATCTTCCCTTTTCCTTCATCACCCCATTGAGTACCAATGACGACAACGTTTTTACTCATACCGCTCATCTCTAAAAGATTCTGATTTAAAAAAATTAAATAGTTTCAACTATCCATTGTCCATCATGCAACACCAATTGTCTGTCACAATGCGAAGATTCGCCTTTTTTCCCTGGCAATTCCATAATAACTATTTGTCCTGCTTTACGTAACTGTTCGATCATTATTTCCAGTTCTTTATTTTTCTGGGAAGGTGCGCGTATTCCTTTAGGATACGTTCCAGGCTTAATCAATCGAGATAATTCCCTTAAATCCATACTAAAACCAGTAGCAGACCGTGCCCGTCCAAAAGCTTTACCGATTTCATCATAGCGTCCACCCAGAGCAATGGCATTTGAGCATTCATTAGTATACGCAGCAAAGACAATACCGGTATGATAATGATATCCACGCAAATCAGCCAAATCGAATGCAATATTATCTACCGATGGCTCTAATTCCTCTTCAATTGTACTGAGTTCATTCAGTGCTACTCTAATTTCAGGATAATCCGGCAATCGTCTAATAGCATCTGCCAGAATCTTCTTATCACCATACAGTTCAGGCAATAACATCAACGCTTCGCGGGTATGTTTTTGCAACCTTACACACAGCTCCTTCAAAGTTGAAACATCTTTTGCCTGCAAGACAGTAAATAATTCTGTTTCGAGTTCTCGCGATATGCCTGCACCTTTAATTAGGCCGCGAAAAACTGCCACATGACCTAGATCCAGATGAATTTCACTAACCCCCGAAACGGACAAGCACTGCAGCATGAGCCGTTGAACCTCCAGATCACTTTCTAAACCGGCGTGACCATAAAGTTCCGCCCCCACTTGCAATGGCTCTCTTGTTTGTGTGATTCCAGATGGCACGGTATGCAATACACTGCTGGCATAACATAAACGTGTTATGCCTTCTGAATTCAGCAAATGCGCGTCAATTCGGGCAACTTGCGGCGTCATGTCTGCACGCAAACCCATCATGCGCCCACTGAGCTGATCTATCACTTTGAACATGCGCAAATCCATGTCACTGCCACTGCCCGACAATAAAGATTCCACATACTCTAACAACGGCGGTATTACTTGCTGATAACCATGCAGCATCAATAGATCAATGATCTGGCGGCGCATTACTTCAATATGTAATGCCTCTATAGGTAATATGTCTTCGACATATTCTGGAAGTAACCAATTACGCATGTTTATGATTGACAATCTATCAACTTGAAGAATGACGTCAGCTTACGATAAGAAGCAATGCTAATCCGATTAACATTGAAGTTAAACCTATAAAACGTATCTGACTATCATTAATTTCAGTCAATTTTCTAAATGCTTCCCGCCAAGTTTGAGGAGATAAAAATGGCAACATGCCTTCTAGAATTAGCATCAATGCAATCGCAATCAGAAAAGTTTCCCACATATGACAACAACTCCTGCTTAATCAAACGCTAATTATAGTTGCTAAAATAAGTGCAAGAAAATCAAAAGGCTCTGTTGTAATCGAGTATAAAAATAACCACGATCTCCAGAGCCTCTTTCTAAATCACCACATAATAAAATCACTTGTACCCACTCAGTGAACAATACTCTAGATTCAGAATTAACTATGTCTTGATGAAAAGATTAGATTCCATTGAGATCCTTGAGTAGTAACCCACTTCTTCAATCAACAATCAATCTTCATAATTATTTATTGATAGCAGGATTTTTTAAATATTTAAAGAAATCAGACGTAGGTTCAAGAACCATCATATCCCCTTTGTTCTTGAAAGATTGTCTATAAGCATCCATACTGCGCCAGAAAGCATAAAATTCCGCATCTTTCTGAAAAGATGCGGCATAGGTTGCAGCTGCCTGACTATCGCCATCACCCATCGTTTTCTGAGCTTCACGATAAGCTTCTGCCAGTAAGATTTCACGCTGCCGATCGGCATCAGCACGAATCTTTTCAGATTCAGCAGCGCCCGTAGAACGTAACTCATTGGCCACTCTTTTGCGTTCTGCTTCCATACGTCTATAAACAGATTCACTCACTTCCTGAGGCAAATCCACGCGTTTTAAACGTACATCAACGACTTCTACCCCAATCGAACGAGCATCAGCGTCTGCCTTCTGACGCATAATCTCCATAATGACATCACGCTCACCTGAGACTACATCATGAACAGTGCGATTACCGAATTCATCACGCAAGCTTGCGTTTATAGTTTGCGCCAAGCGCGTCTGTGCCAGTCCTTCATCACCACGCACACTGATATAATATTGTTTTACATCTATAATCCGCCATTTCACAAACAGGTCTACGAGAACATTCTTTTTCTCTGAAGTAATAAAACGTTCAGGTTCTTCTGTGTCCATTGTCAAGATACGTTTTTCAAAATAACGTACATTTTGTGCGATAGGAATCTTGAAATACAAGCCGGGTTCGGTTTTAACATCGATAACTTCTCCCAACTGGAACAGAATTGCTTGTTGTCGCTCGTCAACAATATAGATCGCCGAGCTACCCAGAAAAAATATCGCAATGATGATGCCTGAAAATACTGATGTAAAATTTTTCATCTATCTTATCTCCCGTTCGCGACTACGAAAAGATTCTCGTGGCCGTATACTGCTATCAGGCATTACTTCCTGTACCGCAGGCTGTACGGCTACAGGCGAGACTGGCGTAGATCCGCTCATATTCATTAATTTATCTAGCGGCAAATACAGCAGGTTATTACCATTCTTCTGATCAACAACAATCTTACTGGTATTAGAAAGTACCTGTTGCATCATATCCAGATACAAACGCTCACGTGTGACTTTGGGTGCTTTACTATATTCAGTAAGAATTTGTTCAAAACGACTGGCATCACCCTCTGCGCTAACAATGACTCTTTGTTTATAACCCTCAGACTCTTCAATCAATCGGGCGGCATTACCCACAGCCCTTGGAATCACATCATTAGCATAGGCTTGACCTTCATTCTTTTGCCGCTCTCTATCTTGTCCTGCTTTTACTGCATCATCAAATGCAGCCTGAACTTGCTCAGGTGGTTGTGCATTTTGCATTGTTACTCTACTGATAGAAATACCAATTTCATAGCGATCCAGAATCCTTTGCATCAATTGTGTTGCATTGGCAGCAACTTGCTCACGGCCTTCATAAAGGACATAGTCCATTTTACTTTTACCAATTACTTCTCTAATTGCGGTTTCAGCCGCCTGAAGAACTGCTTCATCAGGATTTCTATTTTTAAAGAGAAAATTCTCTGGATTATTCAGGATATATTGCACAGCAAACTGAATATCGATAATGTTCTCATCATCGGTCAACATTAACGCTTCTCTGAGTACTTTACTTCTTACATTATTACGGTAACCAATCTCAACCGTACGAACCTGGCTGACATTCACTATTTCAACTTTCTCAACGGGATAAGGCAAATGCCAGCGCAAGCCTGCCGGCGTAGTGTCAGAATATTGACCGAAACGCAGCACAACACCTCTATGGCCCTCGTCCACAATATAAAATCCGCTAGCCAGCCACACTACCGCCAGCAAACCCAAAATCAACGCAATATTACCGCCACTCTGTTGCTTAGGACCTTTGCCACGCGAACCCTCGTCGCCCCCGCCGCCGCCTTTCTTTTGTCCAAAAATATTATTGATCTTTTTATTGACATTACGCAGCACATCGTCCAGATCTGGTGGACCAGAATCGCCTTTGTTTTTTCCCCATTGTGGATCATTTAATCCCATAATAATTCCTGTTCCGTTCGTTCAAAAAAGTTCTTGTACCGTAGCACAACCTCCAATTACTTTCTTAATATCTGTAGATTTCTCATACGCTTTCTCGGAGTTCTCTACGATTGCCTCCTCCAATGCTTGTCTCACAAACTCGAGACCATCACCAGTCTTTGCACTTAACCGAATGCGTGATATTCTACCATACTCATCCCGTGTGCAACCCTTGCTATCTGCTGCCATATTATTCAGATCAATCTTATTTAAGATTAAAATTTGAGGAATATCATTAGCACCGATTTCTTTTAAGATTCTATTAACCTCTCCAGTTTGTTCATCACGATTGGGGTTGCTGGCATCTACCACGTGCAGCAGTATATCGGCCTGCGTAGTTTCTTCAAGCGTTGCGCGAAAAGCTGCTATCAGTGTATGCGGTAATTCTCGAATAAATCCCACTGTATCTGAAATTACTACCGAACTACCTTCTGCAAGAAATAATTTTCGTGTCGTTGTATCCAGCGTAGCAAATAACTGATCAGCGACATATGATTGTGTGCGTGCCAATTTATTAAACAGTGTCGATTTCCCCGCGTTGGTATAACCGACAATGGATACCGACAGTACTTGCATACGCTGCCTTGATCGTCTTTGAACATTACGCTGACGTTGAAGATTAGATAGTTTCTCTTTAAGTAATTTAACTCGCTTTTTAATTAACCGGCGATCTGTTTCTAACTGCGTTTCACCAGGTCCTCGCAAACCAATACCGCCCTTTTGTCGTTCAAGATGCGTCCACCCACGCACGAGACGGGTTGCAAGATGCTCAAGCTGTGCCAGTTCCACTTGCAGCTTTCCTTCATAGCTTTTGGCTCTTTGAGCAAAAATATCCAGAATCAAACTGGTTCGATCAATAATATTGCAGTTAAAGCGTAAGGATAAGTTACGTTGCTGAGCTGGAGATAAGTCATGGTTAAATATAACCAGAGACGCATCAGTTCGTATGATGGCCTGCGCTATCTCATCAACTTTTCCGCTCCCAACATAGGTTGCAGGATCAGGGTGGGAGCGTTTGCCTTCAACTACCGCCACCACTTGAATCTTATCGCTAATAGCTAACTGTTGTAACTCTTGCAGGCGATCATCTTGTGTACCACTACCAGAACCAAAATCGAGACTAACTAAGATAGCTGTATTCGTGGCTTTTAATTTATGCATACCCGAATACAGGCATTAAGTATCATGGGTTTCCATTGTTTCAATAGGGATAGTAACTGCTCTTGCAGGCACCACTGTGGAGATGGCATGTTTGTATACCATTTGCGTAACTGAGTTCTTCAACAGCACCACGTATTGATCAAATGAATCAATTTGTCCTTGCAATTTAATACCATTCACTAAATATATAGATACCGGAATATGCTCCTTCCGTAATATATTTAGAAACGGATCTTGCAGCAACTGCCCTTTGTTACCCATCGGTAACTCCCTATTCTAATTATTTGTTATTGGAATAGCGACTCTACTTTATTTTTTAATGTAAATCTACATCAGATTGTGCTAATACAGCAAATCTATGTATTAATTCAATTATTTCAGGTAATTCTATAGTCAGTGCAAATATAATAACCGAGCAGAACCGGCCATCACAATGTTACAAACATCCAAGCCTCACACAGCTCGGATGTTTGTACTTTGACTTCCACTTCAATAATAAAATTTCAACAAAATTGCTTTTGCATCTAAATTTTAAGAATTAAAATGGAGCAGGTCTTGGAGTACTGTTATTAGAAGGCGGTAAAATAGGCAATTTAAAATCAGGTTGCTCACCCGTCAGTGTTTTCAAGAAAGCAACTATGCTATCGATTTCCTTCTTGTTGAAATCACGATCTAATTGCACTTTACCCATCGTCTTTACAGCATCCTCTAATGTTGCCGCCGCACCATCATGAAAGTATGGATAAGTTAATTCAATATTACGCAAAGTGGGTACTTTGAAAACATTTAAGTCTGTTTCTTTTCCAGTAACAGCTTTTCTGCCTTCCGCTTTGCTTGCTGTTTTATAGGGGTGATGTACACCGAATTTCTGATAAAGCGCGCCACCTACAGCAGGGCCATTATGACAACCGGCACAACCGCTACTCTTAAATAGCTCATATCCTTCCATTTCTTGTTGATTCAATGCTTTCTTGTCACCCTCTAGCCACTTATCAAAGCGTGAACCCGGTGTTACTAAAGTCTCTTCAAAGGCGGCTATTGCACTGGTTACCCGATCAATATCAACCTGATCAGAGCCAAATGCTTTCTCAAAATGGGCGCGATATTGAGGAATGGATTGTAATACTTCAACAGCCACTTTATGCGTTGAGGCCATCTCTCCCGGATTTGCAATCGGGCCACCGGCTTGCTCTTTTAAGTCTTTAGCACGCCCATCCCAGAATTGAGCCAAATTCATACTGGCATTTAATACAGTTGGCGCATTAATAGGTCCTTGTTGCCACGCATGGCCAATAGAAGTCGGAATATTGTCTGTCCCCCCCATACTGAGATTATGGCAAGAGTTACAAGAAATAAAGCCAGATTTTGATAAACGCGGATCAAAAAACAACATTTTACCCAACTCAACCATATCAGCATTTTTTATTTTTGCAGCCTTAATGGGTTGGATAGGTTCATTGGCTGAAACATTAATCGAAGTGACAAAAACGCCAATCGATAGCAGCGATGCAACCAGTGTACGTATCTTCATCGGTATTCTCCCTAAAAAAACGGCTGTAATGGCGCAGCCGATTACGCCTGATGAAACACCCACAAATGGGAATTTTATAAAAACAGAACGAAGTAGCGATACTTCGTTTCTCCAAAGTTCACAGAATAATTCAAACAGCTCTTTAATGCTTTATACAGCAGAATAACTTTCTACGATAGATGGACTATTCATTTACTTCCAGTTGATCAGTCAGGAATTCCCTCACTCCCCCGGTTAACTTATTTTTATCATAGCCAATACTTTGACAAGGATCTGTTTTTAACAAACGTGATAGTTCCGTTAACGCCTGCCTGTAAACTTTGCGTTTAAATTCAACAACCGAATCTAACTCAACCCAATATTGGTTCCAACGCCAGGCATCAAACTCCGGGTGCGTACTTCTGCGTAGCGAAACATCACTATCACGTCCTATCAAGCGCAACAAATACCAGATTTGTTTCTGTCCCTTATAATTACCACGCCATTCTCGCCTAATCCACCGGTCAGGCACTTCGTACCGCAACCAATCCCGCGTACGCCCGACAATCTCAACATGATTTGGGCGCAACCCTACTTCCTCAGTCAACTCCCGATACATAGCCTGCTCAGGACTTTCTCCCGACTTAATGCCACCTTGGGGGAATTGCCAAGAATTTTGTCTAATACGTTTGCCCCAAAAAACTTCATTCTTTGAATTCAGCAAGATAATACCAACATTGGGGCGATATCCGTTACGATCAATCATTTGAATAGCCCATTTAACTCATCAAATGTATGGATTTTTTCATACTTCATTACAGATTAAAAGTGTCCATAATACAAAATCCATACTTTCACCATAGCCTTTTACCTATCTACGATAGATTATCTACACATAATATGTGGACTAACCCATGCCTAGCCGGGTATTTCAAGGTAAAATCACCACAATTTTATTATCATAATGGAATCGCTCATGCGCGTCTCGCAATTTTTCATTTCAACACTTAAAGAAGCACCCACTGAAGCGGAACTTATCAGTCACAAGCTGATGTTGCGTGCTGGATTGATCAAGCGTTTGGGCAGTGGATTATATACCTGGATGCCATTAGGCCTAAGAATACTACGGAAAATTGAAAATATTGTTCGTGAAGAAATGAATAAAAGTGGTGCCATAGAAGTTCTAATGCCTGCTATACAACCGGCAGAATTGTGGCAGGAAACAGGCAGATGGAATGTGTTCGGACCACAAATGCTAAAAATTAAAGATCGTCATGAACATGATTTTTGTTTTGGTCCAACTCATGAGGAAATCATTACCGATATAGCACGTAGAGAAATCAAGAGCTATCGCCAGTTACCCCTTAATTTCTATCAAATACAAACAAAATTTCGTGATGAAATCCGGCCTCGTTTTGGTGTAATGCGAGCACGAGAATTCTTGATGAAGGATGCTTATTCATTCCACACGAATGAAAATAGCCTGATACAAACTTATCAGCTCATGTATGAAACTTATAACCGTATTTTTACACGCCTCGGATTGAAATTCCGCGCTGTAGCCGCTGATACTGGCGCAATAGGAGGTAGCGGCTCGCATGAATTTCATGTTTTAGCAGAATCGGGAGAGGATGCCATCGCATTTTGCCCTGATTCAGATTATGCCGCCAATATTGAACTGGCCAGATCTCTATTGCCTCAACAAGAACGGAGTATACCCGATGGCATCATGCAAAAAGTCTCGACACCTAATAAAAAAACCTGCGCAGAAGTGGCAGATTTTCTAAATATCCCGTTACAGAAAACCGTAAAAACCCTTGCGGTGAAAGCCAATGATAAAATATTTTTATTACTTTTACGTGGCGATCATCAGCTCAATGAACTAAAAGTCAGGAAAATACCTTTCTTATCTGAATTTCAAATGGCCAATGAAGAGGATATTCTACAAGCGACTGGAACGATACCTGGATATATTGGCCCTGTTGGTTTGGAGGCTTGTATCATTGCGGATCAAGCCGTCATGGGCATGAGTGATTTTGTTTGTGGCGCCAATGAAGAAGACTTTCACCTGACTCAGGTGAATTTTAACCGCGACCTCAAGCTACCCGATCATGTTCTCGATATCAGAAATGTTGTTTCAGGCGATGCTTCTCCAGACGGCAAAGGAAAACTGGAGATCTGCCGCGGCATTGAGGTAGGGCATATTTTCCAATTGCGCACAAAATATTCTGAAGCCATGAAAGCCAGCTATCTCGACGAATCAGGTCAAACCCAATATATGGAAATGGGTTGCTATGGCATTGGCATTTCACGCATTGTTGCTGCCGCCATTGAACAGAATCACGATGAGCATGGCATTATTTTTCCAACTGCCATAGCGCCTTTTCAACTCGTAATCATACCGATTGGCCTGCAAAAAAACATTCAGGTAAAAAATGCTGTGGAAAAACTATACAAACAATTCTCGGATGCTCAAATTGAAGTGTTGCTGGATGATCGAGACGAACGGCTTGGTGTCATGTTTGCCGATATGGAGTTAATCGGCATTCCGCATCGAATTGTTATTGGAGAGCGGGGACTGAAGCAATCAGTCATTGAATATCAAGGACGAAAAGATCAAGCTTCCCAAGCAGTGCCTATCGACGAAATTTTCTCATTTGTAATGACTAAATTATGTACAAATTAACCGGTTCCATCCTACTTTTGTTATTCTCAAATTTGATACATGCGAATAATCAGCGTTATGAGCAACTTGCAGTCAGCATTCAAACCATCATACTTCACGAAACCAGTGATCAGGCAGTTTCGTACATTGAGTATGCCGCCATGGCTGACAGCATCACATGGCTTGTTAGCATGAGCCGCCGGTTAGAAAAATTTATACCCGATCTGATAGAGCGCGAGGAATTTCTCAGAACCGTTTATTATGAAGCAACGCGTGCAGGACTTGATCCTCAACTGGTGTTAAGCGTCATTCAAGTTGAAAGCGGTTTTAAGAAATATGCCATTTCCCGCTCAGGCGCACGCGGCTATATGCAAATCATGCCATTCTGGATTGAAGTCATTGGTCATCAAGACCACAATCTCTTCCATCTGCGCGCTAATTTACGTTATGGATGCACGATTCTGCGCCATTATCTTGATAAAGAAAAAGGCAATTATATCCGTGCCCTTGGACGGTATAACGGCAGCCTTGGTGAAGTAACTTACCCGCAACTCGTATTTGATAAATGGGCGAGTACTTGGCGATATGCCGCATCATCGTCTTGATAGCAAGAAATTACCCCCATCCGATCAGTGGGGATTGACAACACCTTTCTTGATTGACTTTGATTCAATAAACTTTTCTATACTTTCGCGCGAAATGATACCAAGCTGGCGCGCAGCCGGCTTCCCATCCGGATCAAAAAAATAGGTACTGGGTAATAGCGAGATATCATCCAGTTGAGAAGCAATCTGCCGGTTACCTAAAACTGTTGGGTATGTAATTGACATGGCTTGAACAAAATCCATGACCACTTGCGGATCACTAAAATCCATGGCTACCCCGATTACCATAATATCCTGGCGGTTCTCATAGAGCGCGATCAGATCAGGAATTTCTTTCAAACAGGGCGGACACCAGGTTGCCCAAAAATTAACCAACACCCATCGACCCTTATAGTCTGCAAGCTGGTGGATTTTCCCTGTTGAATCCTGAAACTGAAATGCTTGCACCTGGGCGCTAAATAGCAGAACTGCCCAACAAAACAATACACTCAGCTTATGTTTCATCATTGCTATACTTGCGGATGAGCCCGTTCCAGTTTGCTATAGAGTTTATTTAATGCACTAAGATAGGCTTTTGCAGAAGCCACAACAATGTCGGTATCCGCCCCATGCCCATTAACAATGCGATCGGACTTCTGCAGCCGCACCGTCACTTCGCCTTGTGCATCTGTGCCGCTGGTAATATTGTTAACCGAAAATAATTGCAGTTCAGCACCGCTGGCCAGCAATGCTTCAATCGCCCGGAAAGTGGCATCAACCGGACCGCTTCCTTGAGATTCCGCATGCATCTCATTACCATCGTCAGAAATCACTACGCGTGCGTATGGAACTTCGCCTGTTTCACAATGAATGGTCAGCGATATTAACCGGTAACGTTCCTGTAGCACCAACACTTCATCTGAAACCAGCGCCTGTAGATCCTCATCAAATATTTCATGTTTTTTATCAGCCAATTCCTTGAAGCGCATAAAAGTATTATTCAGCATTTCTTCTGATTCCAGCTCAATACCCAATTCCTGAAGGCGATTGCGGAACGCATTACGCCCTGAATGTTTCCCCAGCAACAGCTTGTTTGCACCCCAACCCACATCTTCCGCCCGCATAATCTCATACGTCTCACGGTGTTTCAGCACGCCATCCTGGTGAATACCTGATTCATGCGCAAAAGCATTGGCTCCTACAATCGCTTTATTGGGTTGAACAGGAAAACCAGTAATCCCGGAAACCAACTTACTTGCTGAGACAATATGCGTGGCATCTATTTTTGTATCACAGGGAAAATAATCCTGGCGTGTACGTACAGCCATAACGACTTCTTCCAGAGAAGCATTACCCGCTCTTTCTCCCAATCCATTGATAGTGCATTCAACCTGCCGTGCGCCATTCATCACTGCAGTTAATGAATTCGCTACGGCCAACCCTAGATCATTATGACAATGAACTGAAAAGATGGCTTTGTCAGAGTTTGGGATACGCTCGCGCAAGTTACGGATCAATTTGCCGAATTGCTCCGGCATGGTGTAGCCCACCGTATCCGGAATATTCAATGTGGTCGCGCCTGCGTCAATAACAGCTTCGAGTATTTGACACAAGAAATCTATTTCTGAACGACCGGCATCTTCCGGGGAAAACTCGACATTATCGGTATATTGGCGCGCCCACTTCACAGCTTTCACAGCTTGTGCGATCACCTGATCAGGAGACATTCTTAGCTTCTTCTTCATATGAATGGGTGATGTCGCGATAAAAGTATGAATGCGCGCTGATTGTGCGCCTTTCAAGGCTTCCCCGGTACGCTGAATATCGGCCTCGATTGCACGCGCCAAACCACAAACCACACTTTCTTTAACCGAATCAGCAACTGCCTTAACAGCCTCAAAATCTCCATTTGAAGCTGCTGGAAAGCCTGCTTCGATGACATCCACGCCCATACGTTCCAGTTGCCAGGCAATACGGATTTTTTCCTCTTTAGTCATGGATGCGCCAGGACTCTGTTCACCATCACGCAGGGTAGTATCAAAAATAATTAAATGCTCTTGCATTACGCTCTCCACTTCAGGAAGAAAACTTACAATACGATAAAACTCGTTTTTCGAATTTTATCGGGAAGAAAGGAAAATAGGGATAGAAATTTTAGCGCGCAAGGCGCAGCAACAATTCCATTAGAATTTCAGGAACTGATAATAAATGCAGTGAATTGACATGACTTATTGCCGACATAATGACCAAATATAAATAGTTTTTTATTTTTGTGCAATAGATAATCGTTAGGAACCGGATGGCTCACTATTTCTTTTACTTCTGACGAATCGCCATAACTTGACGAAATACCCAGAGAAGGCATAAGCCGCAAACAAACAAAATAATACTAACGGCGGGTGACTGGGGATTAGAACGAAAAAGAACAGCACTAATAACAAGATAGTAAAGAACGGCACCCTTCGACGTAAATTAATCTCTTTGCCGCTATAGTAAGGAATATTGCTGACCATGGTCAAAGCGGCGAATAAAGTGGCTACACAAACCAGCCATTTAATATCGTTCCCTTGCACCTGGAAATTAAGCATCACCCAAACAAGTCCGGCTATCAATGCCGCTGCCGCAGGGCTGGGCAACCCCTGAAAAAAACGCTTGTCAACCACTTCTATATTGGTATTGAATCGCGCAAGCCGCAGAGCTGCGCATGCGCAGTAAATAAAGGCAACTATCCAACCCCATTGATCCATTTCTTTCAAGGCCCACTCATAGACAATCAAAGCGGGGGCGACACCGAAAGAAACCATATCCGACATACTATCGTATTCAGCGCCAAACTCACTTTGAGTCCCGGTGAGTCTTGCTACACGGCCATCCAACCCATCCAGCACCATAGCAATAAAAATGGCGATCGCCGAAGATTCAAAATTCCCATTCATCGCCTGCACAATGGCATAAAACCCCGCAAATAGCGCAGCCGTCGTAAACAAATTAGGCAACAAATAAATACCACGCCGCCGCAGTCGAGACTTGAGCACGATACGTTCTGGTAGAGAATCAGGCATTATGGGTAACTATAAAAAGAATACTAATAATGTTAAGTGATATAACCCGATGGAAATTAATTAGTTAATGCTTTATCAGGAAGCAGGCTTCTTAATGCGCCGCCTTACCTTCTTCACGAAACTCTGCCAATACCGTCGATGTCGCCGATACCTTATCACCGATATTGACATTGATTTTAGTATCCGGCGGCAAATACACATCCACTCTCGAACCAAACCGTATAAAGCCAAAGCGTTGCCCGCGTTCAAGATGATCGCCTGGCGATACATGGCAAAGAATACGTTTTGCGATCAAGCCCGCCACCTGCACACAGGTCACATCCGCACCATTATCCGCCTTGATCCATAGCGCATTACGCTCATTTTCCAGTGACGCTTTGGGTAAATCGGCATTAATAAACTTTCCCGGGAAATACCATTTTTCAC
>ERZ1292640.1876-Hain-H43-02um-R1-1876-length-17179-cov-8_pt1 | contig 17179 bp, 10 predicted proteins | sample MGYA00564404_ERZ1292640 | MGnify/ENA primary metagenome ERZ1292640 (study PRJEB36523, sample SAMEA6512636) | groundwater metagenome | collected 2019-01-08 | study: AquaDiva: Metagenomics assemblies of 32 groundwater samples
CCCCCTGAACCATCAGGATTTCAGAAATTTACCGACATCTCGCGAATGCGCCCCCGTGCAGGCCGAAGTAGAGATTCATCTTGCCTTCGCTGAAGGGGCGGAACCAGCCGGTGGCCGCGCTCTTGAAACGGCCCAGCACGTAATCGGTGGCTTCTTCCGACCGGTCGGTGATGTCGTTGGCGGTGAACTCCTGCTTGGCGAACGGCTCCGGCAATTCGACGTCCGGCTGGTAAGGCCACGTGGCCTCGCCACGCAAGTCGCTGGCAGGCGCCCGGCGCAGGCGGAACGGAAAGACCGGTTGGCCCGTCACGCGGTCCAGCAGCAGCGTATTGCCGATCTTCGTCACGGCCGCCACCACGTCCACGCGGCGGCCATCGCGGGTGATGGTGGCGAGATTCGGAGGCGCGGGAATGTCGAGGTCCCAGAGGTCATGGCCGATTTCCTGGAAGTGCCAGAGGCGCTGGCCGGTGCGCGCATCGAGCGCGACGACGCAGTTGGCGAACAGGTTTTGCCCGCGGTGCCACACGCCGATGAAGTTTTCCTTCGGCGAACCGGTCGTGATGTAGGCGATGCCGCGCACCTCGTCGAGCGCCATGCCGCCCCAGCAATTCGCGCTGTAGCTCTCGGGGTGGTCCCATGTCTCGTAGCCGAACTCGCCCGTCTGCGGCACGGTGTGAAACGTCCAGCGATGCTGGCCCGTCGCCGCGTCGAACGCCCACACGTCCTTCTCGAACCCCGGCACGATGATCGTGCGCTCGAAAATCGCGGGCGCCGCCGTGGCCGCGCCGAAGTCGCCTTGCGCGTTGCCCGGAAGTAAAACCCGTCCGCTTTGGCCGAAGTCCGCGACGGGCTGGCCGGTCTTGGGCTGCAACGCGTAAAGGAACTTGCCGGCACAGAACATCACGCGCTCGCCAGCCCCTTCGCGGCCTGGCCAGTAAATAAGTCCGCGAAAGGCGGGCCGGCCTTCCGGCTGGAAGCGCCACAACTCGACCCCGGTTTCAGCCTGCACGGCCACGATGTGTTTGCCGGGTGTGGGCGCGAACAAGATGCCGTTGGCGATGATGGGATTGCACTGGATGTTTCCGGCGCCATCCTTCGAGTGATAGACCCAGGCGACTTGCAGGTTGGCCACGTTCCGGCGGTTGATCTCGTCCAGGGCAGAGTAACGGGCACTGCCGTTGTCACCGTGCGAGCGGTGCCAGGTGAGAAACGTTTCGCGCTTTGGAAAGCCGTTGGCGGGGGTCAATTCTTCGGGCTGCGCGGCGGGGATGGTTTTGTATAGCGGCAACTGCTCGCGCTCCTTTGGGTCCTCGACGGACCAGTAATCCTGCCCGGCCCGTCGCGCGAGAGGAGAGGCCAGTTCCGCCTCGGAGTTGGCGCCATAAGGAAAAGCGGCAGCAATGGCTATCGGTTGGTTTGGAACCCAAGCCAGAAGAGCAAGGGCGGTAACGACCGCTGGAACTGCCGGAAACTGATGCATCGGTTTTGGGCGCAATGCATAAACGACGGCCTGACCGCCGACAAGCCTTTCAGGCAGAAGGACGCAATATTGGCAGGGTTGCTCCAAAGTCCGAAGGTCGAAGGCCGAAATGCGAAAGAAATCCGAAATCCAAAGACTCCTCGGTATTGAGGCGCCTTTTTCGGACTTGGCCCGGCCCGGCCTCAAACGGCTTTACATGGGTGTCCGACCATCAGAATAATCGCCTCTATGCCGAATAAGCGTTGGGTTCTTGCTGTCGCCGGGCTGTTGCTCGGTCACTCCGCCGCCGGCCTCTTGGCGGCCTCCGGCACTGCCTCGCGGGCGGGCGCGCCTTACGCCATCGATGTTTGGGATGCGGAAGACGGGCTGCCGCAGGGTTCGGTGATTTCGATGACTCAGACCCGGGACGGCTATCTCTGGTTGGGAACGCTCAACGGTTTGGTGCGATTCGATGGCATTCGCTTCACCGTCTTTGATGAGAGCAACACGCCGGGGCTGAAGAGCAGCCGGATTGTCAGCCTCTTCGAGGACAGCCAGGGCCACCTTTGGATTGGCACGGAGACCGACGGCGTCGCGCTCGTCAAAGAGGGCCGGGTCACCAGCCTCGATCTCGGGCGAGGCACCCGGGAAGGACGCCTGATTTCAGTCTGCGAGGACGCGAGCGGCGCGGTATGGCTTTACACGGCGGATGGCCAGCTCTGCCGCCGTCGGAAGGGCAAGGTTGATGTTTGGCGCGTGGGCGCGGACCGTTTCAGCAACTGCCGCGCGATCGTCGCCGAGCCTTCCGGCCCGCTCTGGGTGGGCATGGACTGGCGCCGCTTCGCCATCGGCTCAACGGCAGCTCTCGGATCGCGCGAACTCGCCGTCGAGCATGACTTGCCGGTCGGCAAGCTCGATTTCCTTCTCTCCAGCCAGCGGGGCGGGTATTGGTGTCTGGCCGATGGCCGCGTGCAGAAGTGGAGGACAAACCGCCTCGAACACGATTCAGGATTGTATCCCTGGAAACGCACGCCCGTTTCGGCCGCCTGCGAAGACCAGCAGGGCAACCTGGTGGTGGGAACGCTGGGAGCCGGACTTTTCTGGTTTGACGCGGAGGGCAAGGCCACTTGCCTTTCCACTAACGAGGGTTTGTCACACAATTATGTTCTCTCGCTGCACGTGGATCGTGAGGGGACGCTTTGGGTGGGGACGGATGGCGGCGGCCTGAACCGGGTGAGGCGGCAGGTTTTTGACGTTCTGGAGGCATCGCGGGGTTTGGCGGTGCGATCGGTCTGCGAAGATGGTCAGGGAGGTTTATGGATGGGTTTCAATGCCATCGGCTTTGACTCCGTGGGCGCTGGATTCTGGAAGGACGGTGTCCTGCAACAGTTTGGCCCCGGCCAGGGCTTGATGAATTCGTCTGTCTGGGCCGTGTTCGTGGACCGGAGCCAGCGAGTCTGGGCCGGCACGCGGGGGGGCCTTTTAGAGGGCCTATTCCAATGGCTGAACGGCCGGTTCCAGCGCGTGGCCGGGGCAGGAAGCATCCACCCCGAGGTGCTGGCGATTCATCAAGACCGCAGCGGCCGGCTCTGGCTGGGCACGCAGGGTGGTTTGGCGAGTTGGGATGAGCGCAACTGGAAGGTCTTTACCACCCGCGATGGATTGTCGGCGGACGTCGTGCAGGCCATGGCCGATGATTCCGAAGGAAACCTCTGGGTGGGCACGGCGGGGGGAGGCCTGAATCGTCTGCGCGATGGCAAGTTCACCGCCTACCGAAAACAGCCCGAAGGACTGCCCAGCGACAACATCTCCTCGCTCTACATCGACCGTGAAGGGGTCTTGTGGATCGGGACCGACGGCGGCGGTCTGGCCCGGCTGAAGGGGGACAGATGGACCCGTTATACGACACGCGAGGGTCTTATCAGCAACAGTGTCGGTTACCTGGTTGAGGATGGCCAAGGCTACCTGTGGATCGGGTCGTATGCCGGTCTGATGCGGGCGCCGAAGAAGGCGCTAAACGATTTTGCCGACGGCTTGACCAACTATATCTCGTGTCGCGCCTACGGAAGGCACGACGGTCTGCCGGCCAGTGAATGCACGCAAGGTTCCCAGCCGGCCGCGTGTCGCACCGGGGACGGAAAGCTCTGGTTTCCGACCATTCAGGGCTTGGTCTCAGTGAATCCCGCCCAGATCATGCCCAACAGCAATCCGCCGCCCGTCGTGATCGAATCCGTTTTGGTGGAGGGCCGGGCGCAAAGCGCCAACAGCCTCCGCGCCCAGCCGCCGCAAGCCGTGGTCATTTCTCCTGGCCAAGAGCGTCTGGAAATTCAATACACCAGCTTGAATCTCGCGGCGCGGGACCGGGCGCGCTTCAAGTATCGGATGGAAGGGCACGAGACCGCCTGGACGGAAGCCGGCAACATCGCCGTCGCCCGCTATAGCAAACTGCCGCCGGGGCATTACCGCTTCCAGGTGACCGCCTGCAACGAAGACGGTTTGTGGAATGAGACGGGCAGTTCCCTGGCGCTCATCGTGGAGCCGCCGTTTTGGCGGAGGTGGTGGTTTCTCACCTTAGCCGCCGCTTCGCTTCTGGGCGCCATCATTGCCGTGGTCCATTATTTCTCGACCCAGCGGCTGCAACGCCAACTGGAAAGGCTTAGGCAGCAGGAGGCGATCGAGAAAGAGCGCGCGCGCATCGCGCGGGACATCCACGATCAACTCGGCGCCAGCCTGACCCAGGTCTCGCTGTTGAGTGAGTTGGTGGAGAGCGACAAAGATTCTCCCCACGAAGTCGAGGCTCACGCGCGGCAGATTTCCCAGACGGCGCGCGACACCACGCGCACGCTGGATGAGATCGTCTGGACGGTCAATCCCTCGAACGACACCCTGGACGGATTGATCACTTACGTTTGCAAGTATGCCCAGGAGTATCTGGCCGTGGCCGGATTGCGCTACCGGCTGGAGGTGCCGGCGCAATTGCCCGGCGCGGCCATCTCCCCCGAGGTCCGGCACAATGTGTTTCTCGCCGCCAAGGAAGCCGTCACCAACGTCGTCCGGCACGCGCAAGCCTCGGCCGTGTGGCTCCGGTTGAAGCTGGCGCCGGCCGCCTTCATTCTGGAGATTGAAGACAACGGACGCGGCCTGGCCGGTCTGGATGAAAAGACGGTGCAGTCCAGAAACGGGCTGCGCAACATGCGCAAACGGATGGAGGACATGGGCGGCCGTTTCTCGATGGACCCCGCGCCCGAAGGCGGCACGGTCGTGCGGCTCACCGCACCGATGGGAGCGTTTGAAAAACAAGCGCCAGGCAAGTTGAGCTTCTTGTCGTGAGGAGAGAGACGCGGTTGGTCATCCTGGAAAAACCAGTCGCAACCACGAAATACAAAAAACACGAAATGGAAAATACTTGGAACCAGCGGATCATTCACCCGGCAGGTGAGAAAGAGCCTGCCTAAGCGTTCTGTTTTCGTGTGTTTCGTGTATTGCGTGGTTTAAACTCAGGATTTAATGGGCATAGATTTGCCTTCCGATTTGGGGCACAGCGTCGCAAAGCGAACGTTCAGCCTGGAAAAAGCAGTTGGAACCGCGGAATACGCGAAACACGCGAAAGCAGAACGGGTTGGAGAAGAGGACCGATTCACCCAGCGGGTGAACGACCTGGTTAGCTTAACTCCTTTCCCTTTGGCGTATTTGGCGTATTTCGCGGTTTGAATTGCCGGATTCAGGTTCAGTCAATCTCCAGACAGCCGGACGCGGGATTCTTCTCGACATCGCCAATCTGCGCCGCCCGCTTTCTCGGCCACGCGCCTCACGCCTCTTTCATCCCCGGCAACCGGATCGGCATGGCGCGCACGCGCGTGCCGGTGGCGTGGAAGACGGCGTTGGCAACGGCGGGGGCAATGGCGATGATCGGCGTCTCCCCGCCGCCGGCGGACGGCAGATCGGGCCGGTTCAGCAGGTGAATGTCCAGGACGGGCACATCACTGAAGCGCGGCACCAGGTATTTGCGGAAGAAAGGATTCAGCATCTTGCCGTCCGCAAACCGCATTTCCTCGCGCAGCGCCGGTCCCAGGCCCATGATGATGCAGGCCTGGACCTGCGCGAGCAGATTGTCCGGATTCAAAATCGCGCCGCACTCGAAGACTTCGCACACGTGTTTCACGACGATGGCGCTTTGCGAGTGGTCAATCTCGATCTCGGCGCACGCCGCCACGTAGGAGCCTTTTTCCGTGCCGCAGGCCAGTCCCACGCCCACGCCGGGCGCTTTGTTCTTCACCCGCTCTTTCCAATTGAACCGCTGGGCGGCGGTTTCGAGGACGGCGCGCAGGCGCGGATTCTCCAGGTGCGCCAGGCGGAAGGCGAGCGGGTCCGCCCCGGCCGCCGCGGCCAGTTCGTCCATGAAGCATTCGCGCGCGAAGTTGTTGGCCGTGGCTGCCAGCGTGCGGTAGGAACCCTGACGCAGGGGCGGCTCGGACGAGACAAATCGGCTGCGGGCCTTGCCGGCGCGGTACGGCGTGTCCACGGCCGAGCCGCCCGAGTTGATATTGACGAAGTGCCAGGAGGTGAGCGCGCCTTGCGCGTCGAGGCTCGCTTCGGCCTCGATCACGGCCGCCGGGCGGAAGTAGGCCCAGGTGAATTCCTCCTCGCGCGTCCACCGCAGCAACACCGGCCGGCCCGCCGCCTGGGCCAAGCGGGCCGCTTCCACGGCCGCTTCGCCGCTATGTTTGCCGCCGAAGCCGCTGCCGAAGTCGGGCACGATGACGCGCACGCGATCGGTCGGGAGCCGGAAAGTGCGCGCGAGTTCGGAGTGATAGCCAAACGGTCCTTGCGTGCCGGTCCAAACGGTCAGCTTGCCGTCGTTCCATTCGGCGGCGGCGGCGCGCGGTTCGAGCGGCGCGTGTTGCACATAGGCCGCATGATAGGTCTGGCGGACGGCTTTGTGCGCGGCGGCGAGTTCGTCGGCGAACGGATTTTGCGGCACACCGTCCCGGGCGCGGCCCTTCAGGTACTCGAAAATTTCTATGCTGGACGGATGCGGCGCCGGTTCCCACGTCGCGGTTTTCGCAATGGCTTCCAAGGCCTCTCGGGCGCGGAAGCTCGTGGGCGCGGCCACGCCGACGAACGGCCCGTCCTGCACGACCACGACGTCCTTCATCGCCTGGGCCGGCGCGAGATCAATCGAAATCAGCTTCGCGCCGTAAGAGGGCGGGCGCAGGACTTTGCCGTAGAGCATGCCGGGCCGCACGATGTCGGACGGAAACCGATGCGCGCCCGTCACCAGATCGCGGCGATTCGGGCGCGGGACCGATGTGCCCAGCACTTTCCACTCAGCGACTGGCGTGACGGTGACATCGGATGGAATCGTCTTCTCAAATGCTTTGGCCGCGTCGCCGCTTTGGGCGAGATCGGCGTAGGTGAGCTCGCGGCGGCTCGTGGCGTGGGTGATTTTGCCGTCGCGCACTTCCACCGTGTTACGTTCCACGCCCCAACGCTGGCAGGCTAACTCGATCAGCAGGTTGCGCGCCGCTGCTGCGCCCTGTCGCACCGCTGGAACAGTGGAAGGCGTGGTGCGGCTGCCGGCCGTGGTGCCGTCGTCGGGCACAAAACCCGTATCGCCCATCACCATTTGAATCCGGCTCACGGGCACCTGCAGTTCCTCGGCGGCGGCCTGTGTGAGTTCAGCGCGCGAGCCCTGGCCCATCTCGACTTTACCGGTCAGGACGGTGATGGCGCCGTCCTGGCCGATGTGGATGCGCGTGGCCACCGCGCGGTTGCGGTCACTGCCATCGCGTCCGCCGCTGCGTTGAGCCAGGGCCGGGGTTGGACTGACCACAATGAGCAGTCCGGCGCCGAGCACCTGCACAAAGTTGCGCCGGTTGAGGCCGAACTCGTAGTTCATGGGGTCCACCGGCTCATCATATTCCGGCGCGACGTTCTGGTGGGTCGGGAAATCTGTTTTCATGACGTTTACCTCCTTGCGTCTGCCGCCGCACGGCGAACGGCCTTCAGGATATTGGGATAGCCGCAGCAGCGGCACAGATGCCCTTCCAGGCATGACCGTATCTCCTCCTCGGTTGGTTTCGGCTTTTCACTGAGGAGTCCGGCCACGGCCATGATCAAGCCGGGCGTGCAGTAGCCGCATTGGAAACCGTTTTCGGCCAGGAAGGCTTCCTGGACCGGATGCAGTTGGCCGTCTTTGGTCAGCGACTCGATAGTCAGAATCGTTTGCTGGCGGGCCTTGGCGACCGGGGTGATGCAGGACTTCACGCTTTTGCCACCGATGATCACGGTGCAGGCGCCGCATTGGCCTTCACCACAGCCGAATTTCGTTCCGGAAAGCCGGAGGTCTTCGCGCAGCACCTCGAGGAGAGGCCGCTGTGGATCGGTGGTGACAGTCCTTGGCTGGCCGTTCACAGTAAAAGTGATCGTCATGTCCATAGGCCGCCCAGTATTGCCCGGAGTTGGCGCAGGTCAAGCCTGCGTTCGGTCGAATGGATGGCAGGAACTCAAGATTAAACTGCGCAAGAGTCCTGGAAACGGGCGTTATGTGAATTCGATTTGACACGGATCAGGTTCGCACGATGCTGAGAGCAGGCCATGCGTCCTTAACGGGCCTGTGCCAACCGACCCAGTCCGAATTGTATGAATGCTGCTGACTTGAAATGTGGAGCTGCTGACAGCCGATGGAAATTGCTCTGGATCGCTTTCCTCTGGTGCTGGGCGAGCCAGTGTGGACTGTCCATCCACGCCCAGGAACCGTCACAACCAAGGATTGTGAGCGGGCGAATAAGCTCCGAGGGGTTCGAAATCGTCCTAGAGGGAGAGCCGCGCATGCTGTATCGCCTGGAGGCATCGAGCGATCTGGCAAGCTGGGTTGGCGTGTCCGGGGGCCTGAGTGGAACGAATGGAGCCGCCCGATTCGTCGTTCCTTCCTTTGGTCAGAACGAGGCCGGTCGGGTCTTTTATCGGGTGGCGCGCCAGGAGGTCCAGCCGAGCGAGGCCCGCGCGGTGTGGCAGTCAAGCGGGATGGCGGATTATCGCTACCGGATTGAATATCGCGCGGGGCGAGCGTATGTAAAGGCCGCGGTCCAGGTCGAAAACGGCCGAGTGGTTTCCATTGCAAACGTGGAAGGGTTTTCCGGGCTGACCAATGAGGTGGTTAAGCCGCTGCCTGAGTATTTTGCTCTCCTGGAACAGTCCGGCGAAGTGATGGTGGATTTCAGCCTAGATTTCGGGTATCCAACCTCCATCAGGATCAATCCGGGTTGGGAATTCGTGGATGCAGCGAGCTCCTATGTGATCCGGCTTGAAGAAGTCCGCTTGGGTGATCCCGTCAATGCCTGGGCTTGGGTTGTAGAAGTGCCTTTTCAGGAGGAGCGGCGCGTGAATGGTGGACGCCTGGCGATCCGGTTCAATTCTCTGGAGGGAGATTCTCGCTGCCCGATCGGAGTGGCCTGCGTTTGGGAAGGGGTCGGCGTCATCACGGTGCGGGTAGAGGAAACCGGCGCGGAACCAGAGTTGCTCAGGCTGGCAACGACTGGGCAGGCCACGACGGTGAACTACGGAGCCTATGCGGTCAAACTGCAAGGCTTGTGGCCTTATCCGAGGCACGGTCGAACTGTATCGGATCGCGATTATATTGCGACACTCCTGGTTTGGCGGCGCTGATCGCATCGAACGAGGGTAGTGGTCTCGTTCGGAGTTCAGTCTTTACGACCACGGCTCTCTCTACATCGAACCGGACGGCGCCTGGCGCATCAGCTTAAGCCGAACAATGCGAATAATTCTTATTGCCAGAAGTGATGGGTGAGGCAATTTTTCCAGCCAACTAGAACCGATACCCAAATGCGTCTATGCCCAAGAATGTTTTAATTCTGGTTGGAACGAAGAAAGGACTAACCCCATTCACAGTTTCATATCGCGCACCTGGAGCTGGCGCGTGAGCCGTTGCTGTTCGGAGATGGGGATCAGCCCGTGCTGGACTTTGACCCAGGAGAGCTCGCGCAACGAGCGCCAGCCATATTGGCGGGCCACATCCCGCAATTGACCCGTCTTGATGTGGGGTCCGATCAAATCGGCTATTTCATCGTTGAGGAGGAAAAACTCGTAAATGGCTACCCGGCCCCGGTATCCGATCTGGTTGCATTCCACGCAACCTTTGCCTTTCCAGGCGCGCACGTCTTGAGGCGGGATGGCCAGAGCTTTAGCCGTTTCCTCCCGGATGTCCTCCGGAATGGCCGCATCCTCCTCCAAACAATGCCGGCAGATCCGCCGGGCCAATCGCTGGGCAATGCTGCAGACCAATGAGGAAGCGACCAGGAACGGGTCGATTTTCATTTCGAGCAGCCGAATGATGGCGCTGATGCTGTCATTCGTGTGCAAAGTGGAGAAGACCAGATGCCCTGTTTGAGCCGCGCGCACCGCGATTTCGGCCGTTTCCACGTCGCGGATCTCGCCGATCAACACCACGTCGGGATCATGCCGCAGGACGGACCGCAGGCCGCTGGAAAAAGTCAGGCCGATATCTTCGCGGGCTTGAATTTGGGCCACGCCCTCAAGCTGATATTCGATCGGGTCCTCGATGGTGATGATTTTTCTCGACTCGTCATTGGCATGGGCCAGAGCGGCATAGAGTGTGGTGGTTTTTCCGCTGCCGGTCGGCCCGGTGATCAAAACGAGCCCCTGGGGCAACTGGGTCAGTTCGGCAAAAAGCGTTTCCTGGCTCACCTCCATGCCAAGCTGTCCCAGGTCGAGAAACAAGCTTTGGCGGCCCAGGATGCGCAGGCACACCCCTTCACCATGCTTGATGGGGATGATGGACACGCGGAGGTCGTACTCCTCATTTTCCGTCTTCATGGCGATACGGCCATCGTGCGGCAGCCGTTTCTCCGCGATATTCAGCCCGGCCATGATCTTGAGGCGCGAGACAATGGCGGGATAGAGTTGGCGCAACATGGCGGGGACCGGGATGGCCTGCATCAGCCCGTCGATCCGGTAGCGGAGGCGGATGGAGGAAGCGTACGGTTCGATATGGATGTCCGTGGCCTGCAGCCGGAGCGCTTCCAGGAGAATCTGGTCAACGAAATCGGCAATGGTGGCATCGACGGCCGAGTCGTCCTCGGCGGTTTTGACGTCGAAGACAATTTCCTCGTTGAACTCGCTCAACCGGCGGTCCTCGCGGAGCCGCTGCAAGGTTTCGGCCCCCAAGCCAAATTGCTTCTTGATGACGGCGTGGATGCAACTGGGGGTGGTGAGGACGATCTTGAGCCGTTTGCCCAGGAGCAGGCGCAGATTGCCCTGTTCCATTTGCCGCGGGATTTCGCTGAGCGCCACCGTCAACACTTCTCCTTCAAAGGAGATGGGAACCATGCGATAGTGAAAAATGAATTTCACCGGCACTTGGTCCAGGACACTCCTGGCAATGGTGAAATTGCTCAAATCCAAGAACTCCATGTGATTGAGCGTCGCCAGAGCCTGGTAGGTGTCCTGCTCGGAAGCGTAATTGAGTTCCACGATGGCGCGATGATGGGGGATGTTTTGGCGCCGCTGCCGCCGGCGGACCAACTCCAGTTGCTTTGGGGTCAGTTTGCCCTGGGCCAGCAACAGGTCGCCCGCTTCTTTCTTGTTTGCCTCCGGGTCCATTTCTACTTCACGGGAATTTCCACTTCTTTTTTGGCATTAAACTGCAGCAGGTTGGTTTGGGCCGCATTGTTCGTCAGCGCCACGGTGTTCAGTTCGATGCCAGCCACCACCCAATCCGCCACCACCTTGGTTCCCACCGGGCCGGTCACCAGACTGTCGCCGGCTTTGATGAATGCGTACTTTGAACCGCTCTCCACCTGGAAAAACCCTTGATAAATCAGTTCGACTTTCCGGGTGGTGGCCGGGGGAGGAGGCGGGGGGGCGGGCGGCGGCCGAAAGTGAGCGGTAAAAAAAGGATTGGCGGCGTTGGTCGCGGGCATCATTTGCGCCAGGCTGGCCGCAGAAAAAAGGGCTTCGGTCCTGCCGACAGGAACGGCCTGGGAAAGTGGAACAGGGCGCCGCTTCAGGTTGGGGAACACCGGCAACTGTCCGCCCCAGTCCTTGAGGACCAGCACCAGCAGAATGACCAGTCCCGTCTGCAAGGCAGCGGTCAGCCAACGATCTTTGACCAGCGAATACATCGTGGGTTCAAGGGTGCATTAACGATAAATAAAGCCGCAGACTCTCACGGTCAGAGACACTTCTTCGGCTTTGTCCGGGGACTGTTTTCTCAACAGGAATCGATCCAGGAACATTGCGGGTTTCGCCGGAGCGGCTTCCGGCAGGCTGTGGACTTTGATTTCTTCGGCGCGCAACGGCAGGCTGAGCAGGAACTTGGAAATCACATTCATCGGCCCGGACAGTTCCAGGTGGAGGGGTATCTCTTCCAGCGCATCCTGACTGGCGCCGCGGGCGGGATACGATTGGCTCGAGGGAAGATGAAGCGTCTTGATGGAGGGCACTTTGCATTGGATCGCGGTTCTCAGGAGGTGGCTGGCGAAGCCCAGTTGCCCCCAAAGCAGGGCAGGTTCCTTCGTCTCCGTGTTGAATTCGGGGAGACCGGCCAGGACCGTTGGCTCCAGAGCCACTTGATTCTGTTTGGCCAACTGGCTCAGTTGTTCGATGCGAAGCTGCCGTTCATTCTGAAAATCAACCAACTGAAAAGGAGCTTTCATCCGGGACCGGATTTCCGCTTCCAGCGCGATGCGCGCTTCGATCTGGCCGCTTTGCCTGTTCATCGCGGCCAGCCATGTTCTGGCTTGGCGCAGGTTTTGACTGGCTGCCACCAGGTCCACGCCGCCGGCCGGATCATTCTGCAAGTTGGCGGTGGCCAGTTGGCGCCAGAGGCTGGTGAGCGGCTCATCCAAAGCTTCGGCCCGCTGCGCCAGGGGCCGATAAACCGCCACGTAATAAAGCGCCAAGCAGAGTCCGCTCAGGATCAGGAGGCGTTGGAGATGTTGTTTCTGTTTCAAGCGGCGCAGTGGGTGGCTAACGATCTTCCCATTCCGCCGCCGACACCTGCCGCTCCAGCTTCTGCCGGAACGACCGGGGCGACGATTTCGAGTCTCGACCGGCCGGCAACGGAGACAACGGGTCCGGGAGCAGCGGCGGCAGGTAGAGTTCTTGGTCGGCCAGCTCGATTTGGAGTGCGAAGTTGCGGTCGGCCAGCAGTATTTTCGGGTCCACGAGGTTCCGGCGGCGATCAACCGAAAGCGAATCGACCTTGCCGAAGATGGGTTCTTGCTTCAAATCGGCGACCAGTTGGCTCAAGGTGCGCCGGAGGGCTTCATTGTCCCCATCCGGCAGGCACAATTCGGCAATGAAGCCCGGCTTGACGGGCGGCAAATTCCCCAGGGACTGAATGTTGGTCAGCGTCACCTGGTTGGTTGAAGCGGCGTTCGTCGGCGCCACCCAGGGCGGGCTGGAAAAATAACTTTGCTGATCAGCAAACAAGACGAACCACAGGGTGCGATTGCTTTTGACTTGCTGCAGCAGAGAAAGGGTCTTGAGCGTGTCCCAGGTTAGCTCCTGGCGCTTCAGAATGGGGCGCACCCGTTCATATTCCGACGCCAGTTGATCCGACAGGAGATCGGTCATGCGGGCTTTTTCCAGGACATTCGTGGTCTGATTGAGCAGGGCTTCCTTTTGGCTGACCAGGGCCAGCTTCTGCCAGGTGCCAAAAGCCAGGGCCAGGACCACGGCCGCCAGCAGCAGGAAATTGACCGACTGGATGCGCTGCAGCGAGCGCTGCCTTTTCCAGTTCTCGCGCAGATGGTCGGGCAATAACGAGGCCGACTGCACGTTCCGGCGCAAGGCTTGCAGCGCGGTTCCGTAAGCCACGGCAAACTGTCCTCCTGGCCCGGAGGTTTCGCCCTTGGCCGCCGGCCAAGGAGTGAAGCTGAACTGGCCGCGCCGCCGCAAATATTCAAGCACACCGGGCTGCCGGGCTCCTCCACCACCGAGGACCAGATCAAAAGAGGCCAGGGAGCTTCCCACCTCAGGGTTTTCATCCAGCCACTCCTTTAAAACGCGCGCCAGCTCATCATGCCAGCCATCGACCACGGTTTTAAAGCCGGCCAGTTCGTCTTTCCCTTCCAACAGATTGTCCGTTCGTTTGCTGGTTTCCGCGATTTCAAAGGCACACCCTTTCTGAGCGGCGATGGCCTCGGTGAACAGATCGCCGCCCATGGGAAAGCTGCCGGCAAAAACGCCCTGGCCCTCCAGCAAGATCACCACCACCGTGCTGTTGGCGCCCAAATCAACCAGCACCACGCGGTCGGCATAGGGCCGCACGGCCTGGTAGGCGGCCATCAGGGCGTTGGCCGTGGTGGTCACATCGCACAATTCCTCATGCGGCAATACCATCCGGTTGATCTGGGCGAGGATGTCTCCTTCCTGGGCGAGGGTGACCCAAAACGGATTATGATGCCGGCCAAACGGCTGGAGCGGCACGTAATCGTACACGATCGCGCTTTCGCTCAAACCGCTCAGCTTGACCGTTTCGTCCTCAATCAGGTCTTTGACATCCTCCGCGCCGGTCGGGGGCAGATCGATGACCTCGGACATGGAAAGGTGTTGCGGCAGAGCCAGGGCAATCGGGTAAGGGCCCATGTCGCGCAGCACCGACTGCAGATGCCGGTTGAATTCCGCCGGCGACAGCAAGACCTCCTCGCGGAAGTCGATGGTTTCCTCCCGGACACAGCGGACGCGGCCGAGGAAGCGCTCCGTGAGCAGAAGCTTGAGGCAATGGCTGCCCGGATCGATGGCAATCAGGCGGCTGGTTGGCACCAGGGGCACCCCCTTCAGCAGCAGTAATTGAAGAAGGGATGCCACGTTAATTCTTCTCATCCGAATCGTCGTAAACCAGAAACTCGCCTGTTTCGGACAGCAAAGTCGCCGTCACAAAAATCAACAGATACCGGGGTTTGTCCACTTCCGTGCGTTTCCGAAAGGCCGCGCCGATAATCGGGATGCTGCCCAGAACGGGCACGGATTCGACAAACGTCCTTTGTTCACGTTCCATCACTCCCCCCATGACCACGGTCTGTCCCGACTTGACAATGACGCGGGTGGACAAGGTCTGCTTGCGCGATTCCGGCAGTCTGATATCGAAGGTGCTGACCACTTTGCCTGTATCATCCACGTCGGTCAAGGTGGCAAACGTCACCAGTTTGACGTCCTGATTCACTTCCGGTTTCAAGCCCAGCAGGATGCTTTTGCCATCGCCGCTGATGCTGGCGATGACCTCCAGCGACACGCCGGAGTTCAATTTGGCCGGTTTGCCCATCGGCACCAGAGTGGAGGAGGAGCGCCGCTCCAGAATCTGTTGTTTGACCTGGTACTCTTCGTAGTAATACTGGATTTTTCCATCGCTGATGGTGGCCGGACGGTTGTTGATCAAGGTCAGCCGCGGGGCGCTTAAGGTCTGGCTTTCTCCGCCTTGCTCCAGAGCCGTCAACGTCGCCGAAAGGTTGGCCCGGCCCAGAATGTTGGTGAATGTCTCCTGCAAACCGAGCCCGACATCGGTCCCCAGCGCCGTGAAATCGCTGGCGGCGCGGCCGCCCGTCCGCACGTCGCGGCCGGTCTCCCAGCTCGCTCCGAGTTGCATGAAAGCGGCTTGGGTCACCGTGATAAAGCGGGCTTCAATCAGCACTTGTTGAATGGACTTGTCAAACTCCTGGATGATTTTATCCATGGCCTCCAATTGATCGCGCGTGCCGCGGGCCACAATCAGGTTGCGCTCATAATCAATCAGGTACTTCCCGGTGAAGAAGGCCTTGATGGCCTCCTCTATGGAAGGGACCGCCGGGGCGTTGTCGTTGACAAATTTCTCGATTTTTCGAGTCTCGGTCACCGTGGTAACATTTTGCGGGGTGGTGACTTTCACCTGCGTGACTTCCGAAGCGCCAAATTCCGCCGGCATGACGAAGCCCTTGCGCAAGCGATAAAACCGGGTTTCCTCCAGGAGCTTCTTGGGGTCCTTGCCATCGACGATCCAAATCAGGTCCGAGCCGACCTGGAATTGCAGTTCGAAGTTGCGCGAGACGTAGCGCAGGAATTCGCCCAGTTTGACCTTGTCCAGTTTCACGCCCAGCGGCTGTTTGAGGGCCGGGAGCGTCTTGTCCGCCACGAAATTGATGCCGGCGCTTTGGGCGACGCTAAAGATGATCGTTTCCAGGGGCACGTTATCCAACTGGACGGTGATGTCCTTTTCCAGGATTTTCGCCATCTGCCCCTGGTTGCTGTTCAAATCGAACAACGTCCCTTTTTGCTGGATGGTTTTGCCGAAATTCTCCGGCACGTAGGGCGCGGCCTCAATTTTCTCGATGGCATCCCGCAAGTCTTTCCGCGGCGGCAGCCCGCGGTCTTTGTTTTCCTTGAGCAAGTCTATGACGCTCGGATTGAACACGGAACTCTTGGCGTCGATCTCCCGAATCTTGTCCTCGAGAGCCTGGTTCCGATGCAGTTGGCGTTGCTTGGTGATCCAATCATAAAGGCGCTGGGCCGAGTTGTCCTTGGGGTCTCTTTCGTACAAAGCCAGCGCGTGCGCTTCCGCGTCTTCCCATTTGTTCTTCTTGGCCAGATCAAAAACAGTCTTGATCTCCTCATCATAGACCGGGTTGTAGGTCACCTTCTCCGTTTCCGGGGTTTTGCTGGGAGTCGCGGCCTTGGGTTTGGCCGCGGCCGGCGTCGCGCGTTGGGCGGTTTTCGGTGAGTCTTTGCTGGCCTTCGGGACCGCTTTGGCGGCGGGAGGACTCGATGGTTGTGTGCTCTGGCAGCCCACCAGGCCAAGGAGGGCCAGGATCGCCAGATTGTTGCGCAGAAAAGCCTTTAAGCTAGCCATAAACAATAACCATAGTGGTGGACGTTAATTTAGCGCCTGAAATTCACGATGGCCAGTCCATTGTAACAGAAGAAAGGATTGAAAACGGCCGTCAGGTTAAATAGGGTGCAGGCCATGAAACCGCTCTTACGATCTTTGCTGTGCCTTCTTTGCGGCCTGTCCCTGGTGGAAAGGCTGCCGGCCGCCGAAAAAGCCTACACCATCGCCGTCATTCCCAAGGGCACCACCCATGAGTTTTGGAAATCGATCAATGCCGGCGCCTTCAAGGCCCGGCAGGAACTGGCCGAAAAAGGAATGAAAGTGGACGTGATCTGGAAAGGCCCCTTGAAAGAGGATGACCGCGACCAGCAAATCCAGGTGGTGGAAAATTTCATGACCCGCCGGGTCAGCGGCATCGTGCTGGCCCCGCTCGATTCCCAGGCGCTGGTCAAACCCGTCGCCAATGCCGTCCAGTCCAAAATCCCCGTCGTGATCATCGATTCGGACTTAAAATCGGATAAACACGTCAGCTTCGTCGCCACGGATAACTACAAGGGCGGCCAACTCGCCGCCGAGCACCTCGGGAAACTGCTGGGCGGCAAAGGCAACGTCATCCTCCTTCGCTATGCCGTCGGCTCAGCCAGCACGGAAGCACGCGAAGCGGGCTTTCTGGAAGTGCTGAAAACGCAATTCCCGGAACTCAAATTGATTTCGTCGGACCAATACGCCGGCGCCACCCGCGAGACCGCTTACCAAGCCTCGCAAAATCTGCTGAACCGCTTCGGGCGCGAGGTCAACGGCATCTTCTGTCCCAACGAACCTTCCACCATCGCCATGACCAAAGCCTTGCGCGACATCGCCAAGGCCGGCGGCAA
>ERZ1292640.1877-Hain-H43-02um-R1-1877-length-17179-cov-7_pt1 | contig 17179 bp, 14 predicted proteins | sample MGYA00564404_ERZ1292640 | MGnify/ENA primary metagenome ERZ1292640 (study PRJEB36523, sample SAMEA6512636) | groundwater metagenome | collected 2019-01-08 | study: AquaDiva: Metagenomics assemblies of 32 groundwater samples
GGCAAGTTCAAGTCGCCCGAGCAACTGAAGACCGAATTCCTCGAACTGCTGGGTGACCAACCGCCTGGCAGCGTCGTCCACCACTGCGGCAGCGGTGTCAGCGCCGTGCCCAACCTGCTGGCGATGGAAATCGCCGGCCTGGGCCGCGGCGCCCTGTATGCCGGCAGTTGGAGCGAGTGGTGCAGCGACCCGGCCCGGCCGGTGGCGCAGGGCTGAACCGGGCCGCACGCCATGAAACCGCGCATCAGCGTCATCACCCTCGGCGTCGACGACCTGGAACGCGCGTTGCGCTTTTATCGCGACGGCCTGGGCCTGGCGACCGAAGGCATCATCGGCGCCGAGTTCGAACAGGGGGCCGTGGTCTTCATTGATCTGCAACCCGGCCTGAAGCTGGCGCTGTGGCCGCGCCGGAGCCTGGCGCACGATACCGGCCTGCCGCTGGGCCAGCCGAGCCCGACCGAACTCAGCCTTGGGCACAACGTGGCCTCCCCGGCGGAAGTCGACGCCGTGATGGCACAGGCGCAAGCAGCCGGTGCCGTCATCGTCAAGCCGGCGCAGGCCACTTTCTGGGGCGGTTATGCCGGCTACTTCCTGGACCCCGACGGCCACCTGTGGGAGGCGGTCTTCAACCCGCAGTGGGCGGCACCGGACTGAGGCACACCCGCAAGCAATCGCTGCAGGTCAGTCACCCGCCCGGTCGCCCGGCGGCCGGATCGCCCGGGGGGCCACCTCGATCACCTCCGCCTCGACATCCACCACGTCCTGGTGCGCCGCCCGGCCCGGCGCCGCTGCACGGTAGAACCGGTGCCACTGGGCCTGCTGCCCGAACCGGAACACCAGCGGTGCCACGGGCCGGCCGCTCAGGCGCGCCCACAGCGTCAGCATCACCAGGCTCGCTGCCAGCAGGCTGGCCAGGAACACCAGCCCCAGGAGCCACAGCACAGCCCGCAGCAGCAGGCGAAAACTTGTCTTGATCACATGGTCCACGCAGGAACTCCTTTTTCTGTGCAGCAGGTACGGCCTGAGATACCGAATGCAAGGCCATGGCGGGCATCGTCAGTGTAAATTTTCATGAAGAAATCGAGCTCCGGCGCTTTCTGCAAAAGCGCCGGAAGCTATTAAAACAGTAGCAAAACGAAGGCAGAAAGGCCGCACCGGGTCTCGGGTTTAAGATGTGCCGCGTATTCATCCTAGAGGCGGCAATGCGTGCAACTGTTCTTATCGTGCTGGTGGCGCTGACAATCATGGCCGGGTGCTCGACGCCGCTGACGGAGCGCGCGGCCCGTGTCCGTGTCATTCCCCATGACGCCGCAGCCATGAGCGGCTGCAAAACGCTGGGCTCGGTCGCCGGCCGGTCCCACCCCGTGCTGCTGGAGTCCGCTGCGAGATCAGAGGCCATGGCCCATCTGCTCGATGCCGCAGCCAGGATGGACGCCGACACCGTTGCGATCGTGAGCACGAGCGCGACCGACGATGGGGTGGTGACCCTCCATGGCGTGGCACTGAAGTGCTTCTGACGGGAGCCGCTCACCCGGCATTGAGCCGGCACGCCACGCCGCACGCGGCAGCCCCCAATGCCGCTTATCTGCGCAGACCCTGATCTGCCGCAGAACGCCCCCCGCCAAGAAGCGGACAATAGCTATTTGTTTCCGCCCTTGCGGCGGCCGTTCGACCCGGGCACCATGGTGGCCCCTTCCAATTGACAGGTACTCAAGCATGCTCGGATTTCTGCCTCCCGTCGCCCGAGGCGTCATTGCGTTCCTGCTGCTGGTGATCAACACCTTGTTCTGGTGCACGCTGCTGTTCGCGCTGGCCCTGGTCAAGCTGCTGCTGCCCTTCGCTGCCGTGCGCGGGCGCGTCGATCCGCTGCTCAACACCATCGCCACCGCCTGGGTCGCCTGCAACAGCGCCTGGATGCGGCTGACGCAGCGCACGAGCTGGGACGTGCAGGGCGTGGCCGAACTGAAGTACCAGGGCTGGTACCTGGTGAACTGCAACCACCAGTCCTGGGTCGACATCTTCGTGCTGCAGCACGTGCTGAACCGGCGCATTCCGCTGCTGAAGTTCTTTCTGAAACAGGAACTCATCTACGTGCCGGTGATTGGCCTGGCCTGGTGGGCACTGGACTTTCCGTTCATGAAGCGGCACGGCCGCACCGCGCTGCGCAAGAACCCCAAGCTGCGCGAGCAAGACCGCGAGACCGCGCGCCGCGCCTGCGCCAAGTTCGCCCGCGTGCCGACCAGCGTGATGAACTTCGCCGAAGGCACGCGCTTCACCCCCGCCAAGCACCAGGACCAGTCGTCCCCCTACCGCCACCTGCTCAAGCCCAAGGCCGGCGCGCTGGCGCTGGCGCTCAACGTCATGGGCACGCAGTTCCACTCGCTGATCGACGCCACCATCGTCTACCCGGCGGGCGCGCCCACCTTCTGGCAGTTCCTGTGCGGCACCACGCCCAAGGTGATCGTGCGCGCGCGTGCGCTGCCGATCCCGGCCGAGTTCTGCAGCGGCAACTACGAGGGCGATTCGGCATTTCGCCGCACCTTCCACCGCTGGCTGGCCGATCTGTGGGAAGAGAAGGACCGGCAGATCGAAGCGCTGCTACAGCGCTGAGAGGCGGCTGACCGCGCCCGGGCAGCGTGTGTTCAATGCCCGTGCGCCAGGCTGCTGACCAGCGTCACCAGCCCGATGCCCGCCAGCAGCCAGGCAATCTGGGCCAGCGTCTCGCGCAAGGACAGGCGCTTTTGCAGTTGCGGAATCAGGTCGGCCAGCGCCACGTAGATGAAGCTGCTGGAGGCCACCACCAGGAAGTAGGTCAGGTAGTCGTGCAACTGGTCCACCAGCCAGTAGCCGATCAGGCCGCCCAGCGCGGTGATGGCGCCGGCCAGTGTGACCTTGAGCAGCGCCGCCTGCCGGTTGCCGGTGCTCTGGCGCAGCACCATCAGGTCGCCCATGTGGTGCGGCACCTCGTGCGCCAGCACCGCGAGCGCGGCAATCGCCCCCAGGCGCAGGTCGGCGATGAAGGCGGAGGCGATCAGGATGCCGTCGCCGAAGCAGTGCACGCTGTCGCCGGCCAGCACGGCCCAGCCGCCGGGCGTGCGTTCATGCCCGTGGTGGTGGTGGCCATGGTCGTGGCCGTGCGCGCTGGCGTCGTCGTGATGGTGTTCATGCCCGTGGTGCCACAGCTCGGCCTTGTCGAGCAGGAAGAAGAACACCAGGCCGACCAGCAGCGTCATGAACAGGCGATGCGGCTCGATCTCGCTCTCGAAAGCCTCGGGCAGCAGGTGCAGGAAAGCCGTGCCCATCAGCGCGCCGGCTGCCAGGCTCAGCATGTGCTGGGTGTAGCGTGACAGCACGCCGAAGCTCAGGGCCGCGGCCAGCCACACGCTGCCGATGCCGGCGGCCAGGGTACCGGCCAGGATTGCTATCAAAATCATAGCTACTTGCGCTTGTTTTTTCTGGGACAGGAGGCGATTTTCGCATCCAATCCGGACGCGCGTCCGAGACCCGGAAAAAAGCCGCCTGCGAGGCGGCTCATCAGGACCGGCGAGGCCCGCCCCGTTCAGGCCACGCCGTGCGCCTTGAACCAGGCCAGGCAGCGCTGCCAGCCGTCTTCGGCCGCGTCCTTGCGGTAGCTCGGCCGGTAGTCAGCATGGAAGGCGTGCGGCGCCTCCGGGTAGACCACGAACTGCGAGGCCTTGGCTGCCGCGTTGCCGCCGGCCAGCGCGGCCTTCATCTGCGCCACGCTCTCCAGCGAAATGCCGGTGTCGGCACCGCCGTACAGGCCCAGCACCGGTCCCTGGAGCTGGCCGGCGATGTCGATCGGGTTCTTCGGCGTCAGCTCGCTGCGGTCACCGACGATGCGGCCGTACCAGGCCACACCCGCCTTGATGTGCCGGCTGTGTGCGGCATAGAGCCAGGTCTGACGCCCGCCCCAGCAGAAACCGGTGACGCCCACGCGCGCCAGGTCGCCGCCGTTGGCGCCGGCCCAGGCCACGGTGGCATCGAGGTCGCCCGCCACCTGCGCATCCGGCACCTTGGAGATGACCTCGGCGATCAGCTTGGCCAGCTCGCCGTAGCTTTGCGCATCGCCCTGGCGCACGAACAGTTCGGGCGCGATCGCCAGGTAGCCGGCGCGGGCGAAGCGGTTGGCCACGTCGGCAATGTGCTCGTGCACGCCGAAGATTTCCGACAGCACCAGCACCACCGGCAGGTTCTTCTTGCCGGCCGGCATGGCGCGGTAGGCCGGCATCTGGAAACCCTTGACGTCGATACTCACCTCGCCGGTGGTCAGGCCGTCGGTCGGCGTCTTGATCGCCGTCTGCGCCATGATGGGCATGACGGACGCCGCATAACCCACACCCAGCGCGACCTTGAGCGCAGTGCGACGCGTAGCGCCGGCTTCGGTGCTGCGGCCTGGCAGCAGGGCATTGAACTCGGTTGTCAGATCATGGTTCAGCATTCGGGACTCCTCGTTTTTTTGCAGGCGCGTAGTCTAGATGGTAGGCAACAAACCCGCAGCCGGGATCTCGTGTTGCCCCAATGGACAAGGGGAGAAGATGGCCCGGTTGCGGCCCGCCGACTTGGCCGCATACATCGCATGGTCGGCCCGCTTGAACAGCGAGTCATGGCTGTCCAGCAGGCACAGGCTGGACACCCCGATGCTGGCCGTGATGGTCAGGGGCGCGCCGCCCTCCAGTGTCAGCGGCACGGCGGCAACCCGCTGACGCAGGCGCTCGATCAGCAGCATTGCCGCCTCCGAGCCGGTGTCCGGCATCAGCAGGGCGAACTCCTCGCCGCCCAGGCGCGCGAAACGATCGGTCTGGCGGATGTGCGCGCGCATGACTGCGGCAAAGTGCTGCAGGGCGGCATCGCCGACGAGATGCCCGTGGTTGTCGTTGATGCGCTTGAAATAATCCAGATCGATCAGCGCCAGGGTCAACGGGTAGCGCTGACGCTGGCTGCGGCTGATTTCCTGGTCGAGCTCGTCGTCGAAACGGCGCCGGTTCATGCAGCCGGTCAGAAAATCGGATTCAGCCTGGTGCTTGAGCATGTCGTTGAGCTTGAGCAGCTCGGCATGGGCGGCTTCAATGCTGTTGCGGTACTGGTAGCCGCGGATCACGAAGACGGCGGTGGCCGACACCGCCCACAGCCCGGCCAGCGCCCCCAGCCAGGAAATCCAGAGCACGAACAGATGGTTGGACTGGATCGCCTCGATCTGGCCCAACTCCTCCACCAGATGGAGGGCCATGCGGTCTTCCACCATCACCAGCCGGCGGTGCAGCACCGGCCGGTAGGAGGGGCCGAGCCGCACGATCTCCGGCTGGCCGGCAAAGCCGCCCGGCAGCAGCTCCAGCAGCGGGAACTCGGTGCGCTTGTAGAGATTGCGCCGGAAATCGGCATTTTCCCTGTGGATGGAGGCCCCCATGACGGCCCGATACAGCAGGTCGGCCTCCTGCGCCATGATCACGACGCCGTGCTCGTCCTCCACGAACAGCCCCTGCATCTTCATGCGCTGCGCCAGATTGGCCAGATCGGTCTTGATCACCGCCAGGCCCAGTGTGCGGCCGGTGGCCGACTGGATGGGGGCCGACAGGAACAGGCCCGGCACGCTGCTGCGGCGCCCGACCGCAAACTGCCGTCCCGGCCGGCCGGCCATGGCGGCCTTGAAATAGTCGCGATCGGACACATCCATGCCAACCAGGCCCTGCACGCCTGCGTCGCTGGAGGCGACCAGCGTCAGGCCGGTGGCATCGACCAGCAGGCACAGATCGACCAGGAAGAAGCCGCTGACCTGCGCCAGGTAGTCGGTGGCGAGCCGCAGCCGGTCGCGCTGCTGCGGCTGTTCCAGCGCGCGGATCAGCCGGGGCTCGCGGGCCATGAATTCGGGCAGGCCCTTGAGGCTGCTCTGGGTCAGGGTGAAATCGATCACCGCCTGCTGTTGGCGGATGTCGAGCGACTGATTGGCGCGCTGCACCGCATCACGCAGCTGCCGGCCCTCCCAGCGCGCCATCTGCAGCCACACCAGCAACAGCAGCAGCGGTGCAAGCAGCAGCACCAGCCCCCCAATCAGCAGATTGGGATGATGTTTGACCGAGCGCCACCAGCGGGCGCGCCACGTGAGGGAGTCTGGCGACATGGGCATAGATTGTTCGGCTCAACCCATGATACGGGTGCCCTCGCAAAAAGCCTAGTCGGGGTCTACCCCCTCCTCAGCCTGGTGCACCTTGTCCCACGCGAACGTCAGTGCGCCTTGTCCCAGTTCGGCCCCACACCCACCTCGGCCAGCAGCGGCACCTTGAGCTGGGCCACGCCGGCCATGATCTTCGGGATCTCGTGGCGCAGCCAGTCAACCTCGTTTTCCGGCACCTCGAACACCAGTTCGTCGTGCACCTGCATGATCATCTTGGTCCCGCGCTGCTCGGCATCCAGCACCTCTTGCACCTTGACCATGCTGAGCTTGATCAGGTCGGCCGCCGTGCCCTGCATCGGCGCGTTGATGGCGGCGCGCTCGGCGCCGCTGCGGCGCGGGCCGTTGGGCGAGTTGATCTCGGGCAGGTAGAGGCGGCGGCCGAACACGGTTTCCACGTAACCACGGGCCTTGGCGCTGGCGCGCGTCTCGTCCATGTACTGCTTGACGCCGGAGAAACGCTGGAAGTAGCGCTCGATGTAGTTCTTGGCCGCCGTGTTGTCGATGCTCAAGGAGCGGGCCAGGCCGTAGGCGCTCATGCCGTAGATCAGGCCGAAGTTGATGACCTTGGCATAACGGCGCTGCTCAGATGTGACCTGGTCGGTGGTGACGCCAAAGACCTCGGCCGCCGTAGCGCGGTGCACGTCCATGCCGTCGTGGAAGGCCAGCAAGAGCGCCGCGTCACCGCTGATGTGCGCCATGATGCGCAGCTCGATCTGCGAGTAGTCGGCGCTGGCAATCACGCAGCCGGGCGGCGCCACGAAGGCCTCGCGCACGCGCCGGCCTTCCGGCGTGCGGATCGGGATGTTCTGCAGATTCGGGTCGTTGCTGGACAGGCGCCCGGTCACCGCCACCGCCTGCGCGTAGTGCGTGTGCACGCGGCCGGTGCGCGGGTTGGCCATCTGCGCCAACTTGTCGGTGTAGGTGCCTTTCAGCTTGGACAGGCCGCGGTGTTCCAGGATCTTGGCCGGCAACGGAAAGTCTTCCGCCAGCTTCTCCAACACCTCTTCGTCGGTACTGGGCGCACCGGTGGCGGTCTTCTTGACCACCGGCAGGCCGAGCTTGGTGAAAAAAATCTCGCCGATCTGCTTCGGGCTGCCGAGGTTGAACGGTTGCCCCGCCAGCTCGTGCGCTTCCTTCTCCAGCTGCAGGATGCGCTGGCCCAGCTCGTGGCTTTGTGCCGCCAGCGTGGGGGCGTCGATCAGCACGCCGTTGCGCTCGATGCGGTACAGCGCCTCGGAACTGGCGATCTCCAGCTCGTAGATGAAGCGCAGTTTGTCATCGGCCTGCAGCAGCGGCCACAGCACCCGGTGCACGTCCAGCGTCTGGTCCGAGTCCTCGCACGAGTATTCGGCCGCCTTGGCGATATCCACCTGCGAGAACGGGATCTGGCTGGCGCCCTTGCCGCACAGGTCTTCGTAGTTGATGCCGCCGCGCCCCAGGTGCCGTTCGGCCAGGCTGGCCAGACCATGCGGCTTGTGCACTTCCAGCACATAACTCTGCAGCATGGTGTCGTGCGCATAACCCTGCACTTCGATGCCGTGGTTGGCAAACACATGGCGGTCGTACTTGATGTGCTGGCCGAGTTTCTTCGCGTTGGGGTTTTCCAGCCAGGGCTTGAGTCGGGCCAGCACCTCGTCGCGCGGCAGCTGGGCCGGCGCACCGGGGTAGTCGTGCATCAGCGGGATGTAGGCCGCCTCGCCCGGCTGCACGCTGAAGGAGATGCCGACGATCTCGGCCACCATCTCGTCCAGCGACGTGGTTTCGGTGTCGAGCGCCACCAGCTCGGCGGCTTCGACGCGCGCCAGCCAGGTGTCGAAGGCAGCCCAGTCGAGGAGGGTGTCATAGGCCAGCGTGCTGACCCTGGTCGCCGCCGGCGCGGCGGGTTCTTCGGGTTCGTCGAACAGGCCGGGCATATTGCTGCTGCTCTTGCTGTTCTTGGCCGCCCGTGGAGCCGGTGCCGGCGCCTCGCCGCCGAGCGAGCGTGCCAGGCCCTTGAAGCCGTATTTCTCGTAAAAATGGCGTAAAGCGTCCGCGTCTTCTGCGCCGACAGCTATCGAATCGATAGCAGGCAGATCCGGCACCCAGCCGTTGAGGTCGCAGTCGGTCTTGATGGTCAGCAGCTGGCGGCCGGTCGGCAGCCAGTCCAGCGCCTTTTTCAGGTTCTCGCCCGCCACGCCCTTGATGGCATCGGCGTTGGCCACCACGCCTTCGAGTGAGCCGTATTCCTGCAGCCACTTGGCGGCGGTCTTGGGGCCGACCTTGGCCACGCCCGGCACGTTGTCGATCACATCGCCCACCAGGGTCTGGAAGTCGATCATCAGGTGCGGCGGTACGCCGAACTCGGCTTCCACGCCGGCGACGTCGCGCCGCTTGCCGTTCATGGTGTCGATGATGGTGATGTGCGGGTTGACCAGCTGGGCCAGGTCCTTGTCGCCGCTGCTGACGATGACCTCGATGCCCTGCTGGGCCGCTGCCACCGCCAGCGTGCCGATCACGTCGTCAGCCTCCACGCCCGGCACGTCCAGCACCTTCCAGCCCATCAGGCGCACCACCTCGTGGATCGGCTCGATCTGGGCCCGCAGGTCGTCCGGCATGGGCGAACGGTGCGCCTTGTACTCGGGGTAGAGCGCGTCGCGGAAGGTCGGTCCCTTGGCGTCGAACACGCAGGCGGCGTACTCGGCGTGCACCTCCTTGCGCAGGCTTTGCAGCATGTTGATCATGCCGCGGATGGCCCCGGTCGGGCTGCTGGTGGGGTCGCCCGGCACGGCGCGCAGGTCCGGCATGGCGTGGAAGGCGCGGTACAGGTAGCTGGAGCCGTCGACCAGCAGCAGGGTTTTCTTGTCGCTCATGGGTGAATTGTGCCTGCCCCGGACGTTTTACAATGGCCGGATGCGTGCCGCCCACCTCCCCCTCCTCCTGGTCTGCCTGGCCGCCGGCCTGGCACAAGCTCAAACCGCCACCCCGGCGCCGGCCGAACAGGCAGACAAAGCGGGCCGTCCCGAGCCGCGTGTCGAGACCATCCGCCACGAAGACGCCGGCTCGCGCATCGACGAATTGCGCGTGGGCGGTGAGACCAAAAGCATCACCGTCAAGCCCAAGGGCGATGCCCCGGCCTACGAAGTGGGACCGGAAAGCAACAACCGCAACCCGGCCAGTGCCGACCGCGAACGCGGTGCCGGCGGTTCGGGTGGCTGGAAAATCCGCGGGTTCTGACCCATGGCCGTCTTTACCGAGGTCTCCTTTGATGAGGCCGGCGCCCTGCTGCAAACGCTGAACCTGGGCCAGCTGCAGGCCATGGAAGGCTGCCAGGGCGGCATCGAGAACACCAACTACTTCGTCACCACCGACCAGGGCGCTTATGTGCTGACCCTGTTCGAGCGCCTGAGCTTCGAGCAACTGCCCTTTTACCTGCGCCTGATGAAGCACCTGGCGCACAGGGGCATCGCCGTACCCGACCCGGCGGCCGACCGCGACGGCGACATCCTGCACACCCTCAAGGGCAAACCGGCCGCGGTGGTCAACCGCCTGCGCGGCAAAAGCGAACTCAGCCCCACGCCGGCGCACTGCGCGGCCGTGGGCGCCATGCTGGCGAAGATGCACCTGGCCGGGCGCGACTACGAACGCCAGCAGCCCAATCTGCGCGGCCTGGCCTGGTGGAACGAGACCGTGCCGGTGGTGCTGCCGCACCTGACGCCCGAGCAGGCCACCCTGATCCGCAGCGAACTGGCCTACCAGAACCATGTGGCGGCACAGCCCGTTTACGCCGCGCTGCCGCGCGGCCCCATCCACGCCGACCTGTTCCGCGACAACGTGATGTTCGACAGCGCGCCGGATGCGGAGGGCGCCCCGGTGCTGACCGGCTTCTTCGACTTCTACTTCGCCGGCGTCGACAGCTGGCTGTTCGACGTGGCGGTGTGCCTGAACGACTGGTGCATCGACCTGGCCAGCGGCGAGAGCGACGCGGCCCGCACCGCCGCTTTCCTGCAGGCCTATGCCAGCGAACGGCCCTTCACCGCCGCCGAGCGCGAGCTGCTGCCGGCCATGCTGCGCGCCGGCGCGCTGCGCTTCTGGACCTCGCGCCTGTGGGACTTCCACCTGCCGCGCGAAGCCTCGATGCTGCAGGCGCACGACCCGGCGCATTTCGAGCGCGTGCTGCGCCAGCGCATCCAGCATCCGGTGCTTGCCAGCGATCTGCTGGCCTGAAACCGAACGGCCATGAAGCTCAACATCGTTCCCGCGCGTACCGGCTGGCTCTGGGTCAAGGCCGGGCTGCGCACCTTCTGGCAGCAACCGCTGGCACTCTCGGGCCTGTTCTTCCTGTTCATCACCGTCATGTCGGTGGCCAGCCTGCTGCCCTACCTCGGCAACGCCCTGGCCCTGGGCCTGCTGCCGGCCGCCACGCTGGGCCTGATGGCCGCCACGCGCGAGGCCACGCTGGGCAAGTTCCCCATGCCGTCCATCCTGGTCAGCGCCTTTCGTGCCGGGCGCCAGCAGGCGCGTGCCATGGTGGTGCTGGGCGTGGTCTATGCGCTGGCCTTCCTGGCGGTGCTGGGCATCTCGGCCCTGTTCGACGGCGGCGACTTCGCCCGCCTGTACCTGGTGGGCGGCACACTCACGCGCGAGATGGTGGAGAGTTCAGCGTTCCAGAACGCGATGTGGGTGGCCATGGCGCTGTACCTGCCGCTGTCGCTGCTGTTCTGGCACGCGCCGGCCCTGGTGCACTGGCATGGCGTGCCGCCGGTGAAAAGCCTGTTTTTCAGCGGGGTGGCCTGCGTGCGTAACTTCGGCGCCATGACGGTCTTTCTGCTCGGCTGGATGGCGGTCTTCTCCGTCGTGGGCATGCTGCTCATGCTGCTGAGCGCCCTGCTCGGCCAGCCCGAGCTCATGGGCATGCTGATGTTCCCCGCCGCCATGCTGATGGCGGCCATGTTCTTCAGCTCGATCTGGTTCAGCTTCCGCGACAGCTTCGTGGCCGATGATGACGCGCCGGCCAGCACCGAAGCCCCGCAGATTTGACTTGCGTCAAACCCGCTCACAATACAACGCTCTTCTGCTGCGACGGGCCCAGTGAGGCCACAGGCCTGCGCTAGCATCGTGAGCCATGGGTCGTCAGCCGGCTGACACACGGTTTTCAGCGTGCAGCGTGACCCCGGCGACTCTTTCACCTCGGCACCGGAGATAGGCAGATGAAAATGACTTTCAAGATTGCCATGGCCGCAGCGGTCGTGCTGGCCGCCGCCGGTGCCGCCGTGGTCTGGGGGCCGTGGCGCGACAACGGCCTGGGCGAGGGTTTCGTCAGCGGCAACGGACGCATCGAGGCCACCGAGATTGCGGTGGCGACCAAGCTGGCCGGGCGAGTCAAGGACATCCTGGTCACCGAGGGCCAGTTCGTCAAGGCCGGGCAGCCGCTGGCGCACATGGAGATCGAAAGCCTGCAGGCGCAGCGCGAAGAGGCCGAAGCCCGGCTGCAGCAGGCGAAGGAGGCCGTCAGCGGCGCCGAGATGCAGGTGGCCCTGCGCCAGAGCGACCACCAGGCCGCGCTGGCCCTGGTGGCGCAACGCGAAAGTGAACTCGATGCTGCGCAGCGGCGTCTGCCACGCTCGGAAAAACTGGCCAAGGAGGGTTTCTTCTCCGGCCAACTGCTGGACGACGACCGCGCCCGCGTGCGCAGCCAGGAAGCCGCCGCGGCGGCGGCCCGCTCGCAGGCCAAGGCGGCCCAGGCCGGCATTGCCGCAGCACGCAGCCAGGTCACCGGCGCCCAGGCCAACGTCAAGGCACTCGAAGCCACGCTGGAGCGCATCGACGTCGAGCTGGCCGACAGCGCGCTCAAGGCCCCGCGCGACGGGCGGGTGCAGTACTTGGTGGCCCGGCCGGGCGAGGTGGTGGCCGCCGGCGGCCGGGTGCTCAACCTGCTCGACCTGTCCGACGTCTACATGACCTTCTTCCTGCCCGAGACGGTGGCCGGCCGTGTGGCGCTGGGCAGCGAGGTGCGGCTGGTGATCGACGCCGCGCCGCAGTACGTGATCCCGGCCAAGGTGTCCTTCGTCGCCAGCGCGGCGCAGTTCACGCCGAAGTCGGTGGAGACGGCCAGCGAACGGCAGAAGCTGATGTTCCGCGTGCGGGCCCAGATCGACCGCGAACTGCTGCTCAAGCACCTGGAGCAGGTCAAGACCGGCCTGCCCGGCGTGGCCTGGCTCAAGCTCGATGCCCAGGCCCAGTGGCCGGCCCACATGGCCATCAAAGTCGTGCAGTGACCATGGCGCGCGCGTCTGCCCCGGTAGCCCGCCTACAAGGGGTCAGTCTGCGCTACAAGAAGGCCACGGCACTCGACGCCGTCACGCTGGACATCCCGGCCGGCTGCATGGCCGGCCTGATCGGCCCCGACGGCGTCGGCAAATCGAGCCTGCTGGCCCTGGTGGCCGGCGCCCGGGCCATCCAGCAAGGCAGCATCGAGGTGTTGGGCGGCGACATGGCGCGCGCGCGCCACCGGCGCACGGTCTGCCCCCATATCGCCTACATGCCGCAAGGCCTGGGCAAGAACCTCTACCCCACGCTGTCGGTGGAGGAGAACCTGCAGTTCTTCGCCCGCCTGTTCGGCCACGATGCCGCAGAGCGGCGCCGGCGCATCGACGAACTGACCCGCAGCACCGGCCTGTACCCCTTCCTGGCGCGCCCGGTGGGCAAACTCTCGGGCGGCATGAAGCAGAAACTCGGCCTGTGCTGCGCCCTGATCCACGACCCGGACCTGCTCATCCTGGACGAGCCCACCACCGGCGTCGACCCGCTGGCGCGAGCCCAGTTCTGGGAACTGATCGCCCGCATCCGCGGCGCGCGCCCCGGCATGAGCGTGATCGTGGCCACCGCCTACATGGAGGAGGCGCAGCGTTTCGACTGGCTGGCTGCCATGGATGAAGGCCGGGTGCTGGCCACCGGCACACCGGCCGAACTGCTGGCGCGCACCGGGAGCGGCACACTGGAGGACGCCTTCATCGCGCTGCTGCCGCCGGACAAGCGCCGCAACCACCGGCATGTGGCGCGGCAGCCGCTGGCTGCGGGCGACGCCGCACCGGTGGCCATCGAGGCGCGCGATCTGACCATGCGCTTCGGCGATTTCGTGGCGGTGGACCATGTGAGCTTTCGCATCCGGCGCGGCGAGATCTTCGGCTTCCTCGGCTCCAACGGCTGCGGCAAGACCACCACCATGAAGATGCTGACCGGGCTGCTGCCCGCCAGCGAGGGACAGGCCTGGCTGTTCGGCCAGGCCGTCGATCCGCACGACCTGGCCACGCGCCGGCGCGTGGGCTACATGTCGCAGTCCTTCTCGCTCTATGGCGAGCTGACGGTGCGGCAGAACCTGGAGCTGCATGCGCGGCTGTTCCACGTGCCGCCGGCCGGGCTGCCGGCACGGGTGGCCGAGATGCTGCAGCGTTTCGGCCTGCAGGAGGAGCAGGACATGCTGCCGGAGCAACTGCCCCTGGGGCTGCGCCAGCGCCTGTCGCTGGCCGTGGCCATGGTGCACAAGCCCGAGCTGCTGATCCTGGACGAGCCGACCTCGGGCGTGGACCCGATCGCGCGCGACGAGTTCTGGCGCCTGATGATCGAACTGGCCCGGCGCGACCAGGTCACCATCTTCATCTCCACCCACTTCATGAACGAGGCCGAGCGCTGTGACCGCATCTCGCTGATGCATGCCGGGCGCGTGCTCGACAGCGACACGCCGGCGCAGCTGATGGCCAAGCGCGGCGCTGCCACGCTGGAAGAGGCCTTCATCAGCTACCTGATGCAGGCCAGCGACGCCCCGCCGCCAGCGCCGGACGCCCCCGTGGTCACCGCGCCGGCCGATCCGCCCACGCGGGACAAACGCCTGGCGGCCCGGCTGCGCCGCAGCCTGGCGCGCATCTACAGCTACCAGTGGCGCGAGGCGCTGGAGCTGCAGCGCGATCCGGTGCGCAGCGCGCTGGCCCTGCTGGGCTCGCTGCTGCTGATGGTCGTGATCGGCTACGGCATCAGCATGGACGTCGAGGACCTGCGCTTCGCGGTGCTCGACCGCGACCAGACGCAGCTCAGCCGCGACTACGCGGACAACCTGGCCGGCTCGCGCTACTTCTCGGTGCGGCCGCCACTGGCCGACTACGCCGAACTGGACCGGCGCATGCGCAACGGCGAGATCTCGCTGGCGCTGGAGATCCCGCCCGGCTTTGCGCGCGACGTCGAGCGCGGCAATGCGGTGCAGATCGGCGCCTGGATCGACGGTGCCATGCCGCAGCGCGCCGAGACCGTGCTCGGCTACGCCCAGGGCATGCACCAGCACTGGTACGTGCAGCAGGTGCGCGCACGCACGGGCACCGCGCCGGCCAGCCTGGTCAACGTCGAGACGCGCTACCGCTACAACCCGGATGTGAAGAGCCTGCCGGCCATGGTGCCGGCCGTCATCCCGATGCTGCTGCTGATGCTGCCGGCGATGCTGACGGCGCTGGCCGTGGTGCGTGAAAAAGAACTGGGCTCCATCATCAACTTCTACGTCACGCCGACCACGCGCACCGAGTTCCTGCTCGGCAAGCAGTTGCCCTATGTGCTGCTGGCCATGCTCAATTACGCCCTCATGTGCCTGGCGGCGGTCACCGTGTTCGGCGTGCCCATGACCGGCAGCTTTGCCACCTTGACGGCCGCAGCCCTGCTGTTCGTACTGTGCTCCACCGGCATGGGCCTGCTGGCCTCCACCGTCACGCGCAGCCAGATCGCCGCCATGTTCTTCACCATGGTCGGCACCATGATCCCGGCCAACCAGTTCGCGGGCCTGATCAACCCCGTCTCGTCGCTCGAAGGGGCGGGGCGCATCATCGGCGAGATCTACCCAGCCAGCCACATGTTCACCATCAGCCGCGGCGTGTTCAGCAAGGCGCTGACGTTCGCCGACCTGCAGGCGCAGTTCTGGCCGCTGCTGCTGGCCGTGCCCGTCATCCTCGGCCTGGCCGTGGTGCTGCTCAGGAAACAAGAGAAATGATGAGCAATTGGCGCCGTCACCTGGACAACATCTTCCGCCTCGGGCTCAAGGAACTCTGGAGCCTGTGGCGCGATCCGGCGATGCTGTTCCTGATCGTCTACACCTTCACCATTGGCGTCTACACCGCAGGTACGGTCATGCCCGAGACGCTGCACCGCGCGCCGATCGCCATCGTGGACGAGGACGACTCGGCCCTGTCGGCGCGCATCGTCTCGGCCTTCTATCCGCCGCAGTTCACGCCGCCGGCACGCATCGGCCTGGCCGAGATCGATCCGGCCATGGACGCCGGCCGCTACACCTTCGTGCTGGTGATTCCGCCCAATTTCCAGCGCGACGTGCTGGCCGGCCAGGCACCGGCGCTGCAGCTCAACATCGACACCACCCGCATGAGCCAGGCCTTCGCCGGCAACGGCGCGATCCAGCAGATCGTCGGGGGCGAGGTCCAGGAGTTCGTCCAGCGCTACCGCGGCACGGCACCGTTGCCGGTGGAGCTGGCGCCGCGCATGCGCTTCAACCCGGACCTGAACCCGACCTGGTTCAGCTCGCTGATGGAGCTGGTCGGCCACATCACCATGCTGTCGATCATCCTCACCGGCGCGGCGCTGATCCGCGAGCGCGAGCACGGCACGGTGGAGCATCTGCTGGTGATGCCGGTCACGCCGACCGAGATCATGCTGGCCAAGGTCTGGTCGATGGCGCTGGTGGTGCTGCTGGCCACCGTGCTGTCGCTCGGGCTGGTGATCCAGGGCGTGCTGCAGGTGCCGATCGAGGGTTCGCTGGCGCTCTTCCTGGCCGGCGCCACGCTGCACCTGTTCGCCACCACCTCCATGGGCATCTTCATGGCAACCGTCGCCCGCAGCATGCCGCAGTTCGGCCTGCTGATGATCCTCGTCATGATGCCGCTGCAGCTGCTGTCGGGCGGCATGACGCCGCGCGAGAGCATGCCCTGGTGGATCCAGCAGCTGATGAAGCTGGCACCCACCACCCACTTCACCGAACTCAGCCAGGCCATCCTCTACCGCGCGGCGGGGATCGAAGTGGTGTGGGGTTCCTTTGTCGCGCTGTTCCTGATCGGTTCGGTGCTGTTCGCCCTCTCGCTGGCGCGTTTTCGCAAGACGATCACCCTGCTCGCCTGATCAGGCGGCACACATCGTGCCCGCGCCGATGCCCGCGCGCTCAGGGCACCGGCGTCAGCTTGGCGACCGACAGCGCCAGCCACTTGACGCCATGGCGCGGGAAGTTGACCTGCGCGCGCGCATCGTCGCCCGCACCTTCGAGCGTGAGCACCGTGCCTTCGCCGAACTTGGTGTGAAACACCTTCATGCCGACCTTCAGGCCGGTGCTCTCACTGGCTTTCGACACCGGCTCGGGCGCGTTTCGGCTGCTCGAAAAATCAGAGCCAAATGGGCCCTTAGACCCCGACCATCCTGCGCGTCCAGCTCCTGAATTGATAGCGCCCTCGAAGCCGGAGCCAAAACCTTGGTGCTTCGGCGTGATCCACTTGAGCGTTTCTTCCGGCAGCTCGTCGAAGAAGCGGCTGCGGATGTTGTAGCGCGTCTGGCCGTGCAGCATGCGCGTCTGCGAGTGGCTCAGGTACAGGCGCTGGCGCGCGCGCGTGATGGCGACGTACATCAGGCGCCGTTCCTCCTCCAGCCCGTCGAAGTCGCTCATCGAGTTCTCGTGCGGGAACAGGCCCTCCTCCAGCCCGGTGATGAAAACGCAGTTGAACTCCAGCCCCTTGCTGGCGTGCACCGTCATCAGCTGGATCGCATCCTGCCCGTCCTGCGCCTGGTTGTCGCCGGCCTCCAAGGCGGCGTGAGTGAGGAAGGCGGCCAGCGGCGACATCACTTCGCCGCTCTCATCCGGCGCGGCCTCGGCCGCCGTCTCTTGCGGCAGCGCCTCGGCATCGCGGCCGAAGCCTTCGAGCGAAACGAAGCTCTCGGCCGCGTTCACCAGTTCCTCCAGGTTCTCGATGCGGTCGGCGC
>ERZ1292640.1878-Hain-H43-02um-R1-1878-length-17177-cov-6_pt1 | contig 17177 bp, 15 predicted proteins | sample MGYA00564404_ERZ1292640 | MGnify/ENA primary metagenome ERZ1292640 (study PRJEB36523, sample SAMEA6512636) | groundwater metagenome | collected 2019-01-08 | study: AquaDiva: Metagenomics assemblies of 32 groundwater samples
AGATTGGCGGATTCACGAGGATAACTGACGAATTCGGTAGAGTGCCGTTTTTGTTGCATACCGGCAAATATAAAGTGACAGCAACATCAAAAGGGAAAATGCAGGAAACAGAAGCCGAAGCCGAAATCGGAAAGACGTCAGAAATAACCATGAAGTTTTGATTTAAGATATTGCCAAAAAATAAACACGGAGACACGAAAGGATTGAAGATTAAAAATTCAAGATTAAAGATTAGAAATCTATATTCAGACAGTGTATCTAATCTTAAATCTTCAATCCTGAATTAACGGTTTTTCTCCGTGACTCCGTGCCTCTGTGGTTTTTTTAAATTTTACGTGCCTTATATAAAAGTGAGGTGACTTATATGATAAACAAGCTTTCAATAAGGAATTTCAAGTCTATAAAAGAAATGGATATAGATTGCGCAAGGGTGAATCTGTTCATCGGCGAGCCGAATACAGGCAAATCTAATATCCTTGAGGCGCTTGGGTTGCTGAGTTGGATGGGACATAGAGCAAATACACCATTGAATGAATATGTTAGATTTCAAGGTATACAGAATCTATTTTTTGATGAGATAGTTGAAAATCCTGTCAAAATACAAACGAAAGGAGAACTCGATCTTTCTCTTGATATAGCATACCGAGGCAGCTTTTTTCTTTTTCTATCTGATTACTCTTTTGAAATCCCCTATAATTTATTATCCGATTTAGAGAATAATATTTTCTCAGATGACTTGAAAAAAGCATTTGAGGATCACGGGATTTCAACATTTAATCCTTCGAGACCCGAAAAAATGGATGAAAGAATGGTTAATGGTTTTCTAATATCATATTCGATTCCGGATAATGGAGTTAGGTATAATATCATTGAAAAGCATGACAATGAATTGGTTGTTCATGGTGATAAAAAAAATGTATGCAATCTGGATTATACTGGTACAATTACTAAGCAAGAATTTAATAATGACCTACCACTAATAAAGTTTTATAGATACAACGAAAAACTGAATACATTTAAAGATTTCAACCATCTATGGTTAAGTCCACCTAGTGGTACAAATCTTTTCTCAATCATTATGGGAAAGAAAACACTCAGGGAAGCTGTATCAAATTTATTTAAAGATGTTGATCTTAGGCTTGTATTAAAACCTGTTGAGAATATTTTAGAAAGCCAAAAGCAAGTAAATGACGAGGTATATGGTTATCCTTATGTATTAGCCTCTGATACAATCAGAAGAATGATATTCTATAATATCGCCATAGATTCAAATAAGAACTCAGTATTGGTTTTTGAAGAACCAGAGGCACATGCTTTTCCAACTTACATAAAACGCCTTGGGGAAAAGATTGCCTTTGATGAAAGCAACCAGTATTTCATTATAACGCATAACCCATATCTTTTCCTTTCGATACTTGAAAAAACATCCAAAACTGATGTAAATGTCTTTATAACTTATATGGAAGATTATCAAACTAAGGTTAAGCAAGCAAATGATAAAGAAATATCAAAACTAATGAGATATGACCCATTCTTTAATTTATTGCACATGATTGAGGAAGAAAAATGATCTTTGTAGAATGCGGAAATGATATACAATTAGTGTTTAAATTAGGCTTTATTTCTGAGCAGATTGATCATACAGGGAGTAAATCTGCTGTTTTTGAAAGCTTGGATAATGAATCTTGTGGTATTGGCATTGTAGACGAGGATACACTAAAAAATCAGAAAATATGGTTAGACCAATATCCATACATAGTATATTCGGGGGCTAAGAAGTCAAAAAAGAAGAAAACAACCAGAAAAGAATCAATAACTTTGATGAAAGGTCAATATGTCAAAGCTAAACTTTTGATAGAAATTTCACCTAACCTTGAAGGTTGGATATACGAAGTTGCCAATCGCAAAAGGATTTCACCAATAGATTATGATTTACCAAATACCCCTGATGAATGCCATAGACATAGAACTGAAAAAGCAATTCAAAAGGGATTTCGAACACTCCTGGAAGAAATATACAAAAAGAAAGACTGGGAGATTAGCTTGATGAAAAAATGGATAAATGAAGCAATGCAACAATGAAGCATATAAAGAAAGGCGGTGACTTAAAATGGGGATTAAAAGAGGAAATTAGCCACGGATGAAACACGGATTTTCACGGAAAAAGAAAAAACGCGGGTTGGATCGGGGAATAAGACCCAACAATTCTAATATTATGTTTGATTTGTCAACCCAATCTACTCATTCTGGAATATACGATAAAAGATGCGCATTAACCCTTTTATAGGAGGATTACAAATGCCCACAAAACCACAAAAGATTTCCGACCGAGTGGCGATTATAAATGCTGTAAAGACATATCTGGGTTTTTTCGTTCTCATAGTCCTTGTAGTTGAAGGAGTGCTTGGTGTTTTGGCGGTAAGAACCAAAGGACAGAACCAGCTTGTTGCCATTTGTGGTATGATTTTTGTTGTTATAATATTAATTGTAGTGGTTTCTTTCTTTGCCTACCGGAAACCCAGGGCTCTCTTAGATTCCGGTGCAAACCAAGATAAGCCAGAGCTACAGGATTTCTGCAATCGCATTTCGGGACATTGGTGGGAGCGAATAAAACCAGATGAGCCTTCAGCCATCAGTTTCGTAGAAATAAATCCTGATTTGGCAACAAACACCATCAAGATGAAAGGGAGTTCCTACAACCGAGATGGTGAACTCGCCGCAATATGGGAGACAGTGGCGAGTTGCATTAATATAAGCGAAAGAAAGATTTTCTATTACTGGAAAGGTCTTCATCCGTCACGTCCTAGTGAACCATACGAAGGTTTCGGCGAAATTTCTTTTAATGAATCCCCTGACCGAATTGACAGGGGGGTTGGGTTTTTCTCAGACACAAATATTACGGACATGGAAAGTACAACGAGGAAATTTGTCGAATTCCAGCGGAGTATAGAACAAGATATCCAAGTGCTACAGGAAGGTAATATCAAGCTCATCTCGGAATTGATTCGAAAAAGGTTAGGTTAAACAAAGTTGGTAGATTAATCGAGGAACGAAACCTGCCCACCAAATTGATGGGCGATGCCCATCCTACTTTTGCAGTTAAAGGAAGGTCAAAATGACTTGGGGAAATAAGTTATCAAGCATGAATTCTACGGATATTGATGATCTGCATGAATATAATTCCAGACCGACAGAAAAAGTTCTGGAATTGGTATCAAGCAGAAAGCACGATGAAATTGTCGTATACGGCGCTACTGGAAAATGGATGAGCGATATGACGGAGATGCTTCTAAGGGCAATCCGTGATACTGGCACGACAAAAAGAAAATTGCATATCGTATCAAGCCTTAGAAGAAAATCAGAATTTGACGCTAGATTTGCGAAATACGATAAACTTATAGTGCTTCATGAGGTCAATCTCGTCAATGCGAAAAGCTCAGATTTAGGCGATGTTCCCAATGACGCAAAATGGGTGATCTATGGCGTAGGATATAAGTTCAAGACAACGGAAACAGACGAGGAATATACAAGATTATGCGGACTCTATGGGAACGAAATACCCGAAATGGTTATAAGTCATCATGATCAAGGCGCAGACATTGTGATCATCGGTTCCGCCAATGGGATTGAGTTGACAAAAGTTGATAATCAGGCGAAAGATGACGCACCTATTGTCCCAAAAGAAGGGAATTTATACGGAATGTCAATTCGTGATAAAGAAAAGACCATAAAGAAAGTATTAAAAGGCAAATCGTCAAAAGCAGTCATATTAAGAGGCGGATATATGACGGATTTTACTTATGGCGGAATAGAACCGATAGTTATTGCGGTTTTAGATGAAAAGGAGATTGACCTATCACATCTGACTTATTTTAATATAATAGGACATAGAGACGCTAATGTTTATGCGATACTTTCTGTGGATTCTGCTTCAAATCCTGTAACAACGCTGAATTTATCAGGACATACTGCCGATATCAGGTTTATTGCTGATATAACTGGAAAAGCCTTTGGCAAAGTTCCGAAATATGAAGGCAAGCCTGCGGAACTGCATCTGCTAATGGATGGATCAAAGATTGATAGCATTTATGGCAAGCCGATGGATTCGCTTATGGATTTGATTGACGCTCAAATATACTGGATCAAAAATGGCGGATATTCAAGGAATTTGAATCATCATGTTGGAAAATCATTGTGAGAAATCGTGATGCGTAATACCATTTCTCAATTCAAATATGTCATTCTGAGCGTAGCGAAGAATCTCACTAATGTAGCAAAAAGAAGATTCTTCACTCCGTTCAGAATGACATTATAATGTGGTGTTTCAATTGAGAAATGGTATTACGCATTACGCATATAGATTTAAAGGAGAGCGATGGAACAGGTAGAAAAAGAAGATCATTCAAGTAGATTAGTTATACTCATAGCCATTAACCTATCCTCATTTCTTGCGCCGTTTATGGCTTCGTCAGTCAATATTGCCTTGCCGACTATTGGCAAAGAGTTTAACGTGGGCGCAATAGGCTTGGGATGGGTCGCAACTTCGTATATATTATCTGCGGCAATTTTCTTAGTGCCTTTTGGGAGGCTAGGAGATATATATGGTCGTAAACGGATATTTTCTTATGGGATAATCGTCTATACGTTAGCATCACTATTGCTTGGTTTTTCGATTTCGTCTGAAATGCTTATTTCTCTGAGGATTTTGCAGGGCATAGGTGTATCAATGATGTTTAGCACAGCAGTAGCGATATTGACTTCCGTATTTCCCGCAAGTGAGCGAGGCAAAGTGCTAGGCATTAATGTTGCCACTGTATACGTTGGGCTTTCCTTAGGACCTACTCTTGGAGGATTATTGACCCAAAATCTTGGTTGGAGAAGCATATTTTTTGTTAATGTTCCTTTAGGACTTTTAATCATAATATTTACATTCTGGAAACTAAAAGGCGAATGGGCGGGGGCAAAAGGTGAGAAATTTGATTTTATTGGCTCAATAATATATGGGCTAATGTTAGTTTCAATTATGTATTGATTCACACGCCTAACGAGCTATGTTGGAGTCGCAATAGTTTCTTTTGGTGTTTTGTGTTTCATAATATTCTTAATAATTGAGTCAAAAGTGAAAAATCCTGTCTTGAATATTAGTCTTTTCAGGAATAGCAAGTCGTTTGCATTTTCCAATCTTGCCGCTTTGATTAATTACAGCGCAACATCCGCAGTTGGATTTTTGCTAAGCCTTTATCTGCAATATATAAAGTCATTAAGTCCAAGAAGCGCAGGACTGGTATTATTGGCACAACCGATAACACAAGCCATTTTTTCACCTTTGGCTGGAAGGCTTTCTGATCGGATAGAGCCGAGAATCGTTGCCTCAATCGGCATGGGATTAACGGTAATGGGACTTTTGCTACTTATTTATTTAAATGGTGCAACATCATTGCTATTTATTGTCATTAGCCTGATATTCTTGGGATTTGGCTTTGCGTTGTTTTCGTCACCAAATACAAACGCAATTATGAGTTCTGTTGAAAAAAGATATTATGGAGTAGCCTCAGGCACTTTGGGGACAATGCGAATGGTGGGGCAAATGCTCAGCATGGGCGTAGTTATGCTAATTATCAGCGTTTATATAGGGAAAGAAAAGATTACACCTGAATACTACCAAGTGTTCATGAAGAGCGCCAAGATCGCTTTTATTATATTTTCAATCCTTTGTGCAGGAGGGGTTTTTGCTTCTCTCAGCAGAGGAAAGGTTAGGGAGTCATAATGGGTTAAAGGTTAAAAAGTTAAAGGTTAAAGGTTGAGGAATGTCCGTTTGGATGGAATATCCAATCTTGAAACTTTTAACCTTCAACTTTGTGTTTTTCTTGAATAATAGCGTAGACCAAAAATCTATGCAGGATTTTCCTATTTGCCTTTTTCTATATCAGTCATTATTCCTTCAACTTCTTTCTGGTCGGGGAAACGTCCGGTTTTTTGCTTGGAAAATAATAATTTTCCATCGAGACTGAGTTCAAAAACTCCACCGCTTGATGGTGTAAGTTCAATATCAACGTCATTTCCGAATTTGCTTGATACAGCGTCCGCCAGACCGGCGGCTCTTGCTAAATAGCCTCAGGATGTGCAGTATTTGATTTCTAGCTTCATTGTAAAATTCCTCCAAAATTTCGGACAAATTAAATAAATTATGCCTGTGCATAAAAACAGCTTGTATTTACATGATAACTTTACCATAATATAAGTTACGGGTCAAGGATATTATTTTCAAAGGGAGATTTTGATGAGAATAGATTGCCAAGAATAAATGCTGAAGTCCCAATTTTGTATTTGCATTTAGGATTAAACTATGCTATACTAGGGTGAAAAATTGGACTATGAGCAGTTTTCAGTTTTTAACTAACTAAAAACTACTGATTAATCGAGTTAATTTCTTATAATAAACACAAAGACGCATTATTATGTTTCTTCTATGTGTGTCTTGATTAATCTTAGTATGGAGGTAGAGAAAGGAGTTTTTTATGCGTAAGCTTTCGTATTTCGCTTTAAATCTTATGTTACTTGCTATGGCTATTTACCTATGTTCATGTGCTTCCAGTGGCGGAGGGGTTGATGTAAAAAATGATCCAATAAAGCCAGCGGCTGAGCTTAAAGAAGGAACAGTAGATCCTTCGTCAAACTCTATCACAATAACTAAAGAGGGAATATCGATAACGGTGGAGCATTGGTCAAGAGCAAGGCTTGACCGAAAATTTACTACTGCCTCTCAGCGCTCACCATTCTTCTTTCTGGAAACCTGGCCTCAGTCAATGCAGTCTGATGTGTTTCACATTATGATAAAGAATGATACTGCAAAAGGGGTTTTGGTAAATTTCAAAGAGACAAAACTTTACGACGAGAGAAACTATGAATATATTGTGATAACGCATGAGGAATTGCGATATAAGTTTGTAAGCAAAAGCTATATGGACCTTAAAACCAAAAACGGGCTTGATCAAGCAAGGCAGACACTACTAACAGAGGTTTTGGGCCCAAACAGGCTTATTCCCGCAGGCAAAATGGTAGAGGGCTATACTCCATTCTTTACACCAAGCTCTCAGGCAGAGAAGGTATGGCTTATATTCGTTACAGAAAAAGAGCCAGAAAGCGCCACTGCCAATTATCAAAGGGTTGATTTTAGGTTTGATTACAAGCAGGATTTGGTTCTGCGTAAGACTCAACCCCCAACAAAGCGATAATTCAGATTGGGGATTAACCAGGGTCGTCAGTAGTCAAACAAATTTTCTATTTAATTCATTATGTCGTCTTCTGATCCTATTTCCTATTCTGTGTATTGTGAATAATTAAATGATTATAGACTGACGTTGATTATGCTCTAGTCCTTACTTGGCGATTGTCATCGAGCATTTCAATGTCAGTTATGACAATGTTTGCCTTAAATTATATTTGTCTAATACCATTTTGATTTTGTGCATTAGTTGTAGCCCAGCCTTTTAGGCTGGAAATAAAATCCAAGCTGAAAGCATGGGCTACAATGCACAGAGAATTAATCAAATTGGTATAACTTGTGACGGAGGTGTAGGGTATGGTAAACAATACAAACAATACTAGATCGCGAAATTTTATTCTCATTGGATTGCTCCTTATTATTTTCTTCTTTACAGCATTCCATGAAGAATATCTTCGGCTAATTTCTATTCCTTTCTGGGGCATACTTATCGTTGGTCTTGTCTTATCTGTATGGCTTGCCCTTAGTATATCAACAGGACGGTTTATGTCACTTGTATTTGGGATAATTATCCTTGAATATATCAAGGAAACTATTGGCATAAGGTCAAATATGTGGACCTACCATGGTGTAAATGGATTTTATAGCTTTGGTGTATGGGCTTGGGTATTCGGCGGGGTGTCGGCTTATACCTTGTCAACGAAGATGGTAACGAGGCTGGTGAAAAAGCTGAAAATTTTCTTGCCTAGATGGGTGAATACGATTATCCTCATACTTATATCCACAATAATTCCATTGGCTCTTGGCAATTACAGAGAAGGTGCTGGTTTTCTATTCTTTTTGTTTTATGGAATAATCCTGATAATAGGTATCTATGCCTCAACTAAGATGGACTTTCCTGTTTTCATTGGTATTGTCATTTCCGCTTGGTTTGTAGGCAATCTTACTGAATATATGGGTTCTGTTCATAGCGGAATATGGGATTTTACTTATAATCCAAACTATCCACCGTTGTTTTTGGTCTTTGGTTGTTGGCCCCTAGAAATCCTTTCACAATATTCATTATCTGCATTTCTATCTGGTGAAACCCTAAATTAAAGACGTTGTTTATTTTCTGTATTTTTAGTAATCGTTGAAAAATGCGATTTTGACATGGTGTAGGGGCGAAGCATTTTCAGCCAAATTGAGATTTATAGCCAATTTATGCTATTGTGAAAATGCTTCGCCCCTACGATAAAACCTATTTCTCAACGATTACTTTTACTGTATATTCTATAAATTTGATAGAATTAATAATACCATTTTCATAATACTACGGTGCATTAATTGTAGTCCAGCATTTTAGGCTGGCAAAAAAACCAAGATAGAATCTTGGGCTACAATGCACACTTAGTAAATCAAAATGGTATTATTTAACCTCAGATAAAGAGGGAGGTAAGTCATGGTTCAGATAACAGATCAGGAGAAACAGTTAAAGATATTTATGCAATTAAGCGCTTTGGCTTATTTTGTGGTGGGGTTTGGGTTTGTTATTATGCCAACACAAATACTTGGTATGGCTAATGCTGTGTCCCGAATCCTGATTCCCGGATTAGAAGAAATTCCTATGTCAGTAGAAAAATTTTGGTTGTCTATGACTTTTTCTATGATGATGACCATTACAGCTATATGCTTTATTGTCCAGCATAACGTCAGGAAAAACATACGCTATATTGCCCCTCTGCTTTTCTCTAAAGCCGCATCAGCGCTTTCTGCACTGTGCTTTTTCATCTTTTCAGACAGATATTTTGCTTATCTGGTTATACTCATAGTAGATGGCTCTATATTTTGGATAACACTTATCTTTTACCTACGGGCTGATAAAGCATACTTCAAAGCCCAGACAATATATTTACAGAAAACGCCAACCTTCAAGGAAATAACGGAACCCACTACAGTGGTCGTAGAAACAGGCGAAGATAAATTCGATATGTTGAATAAAGTTCTGAATCGGGCAGGATTTTATGATGTTTTAGAGAAACGTTTTAAGGAATCCGGTAAATCCAAAGAAAACTTCTCCGTAGTGATCAAACCCAATTTCATGTATATGCACGCAAAAAAAGACATTTCCACATATACAGATCCAGAGCTTGTGGAATATCTATTTGACAGGATTGCCGAACGGGGATTCTCAAAAATCACCCTTGTAGAAGCACAAAGCACTCTTGGAAATTATTATAATAATAGGGAAGTGTTAAAGGTAGCCGAATATATTGGGTATTCTACAAAAAAGAATTATCGGATCGTTGATCTGACAGAAGAAAAGGTTCCTTATGATTACGGCGGGCGGTTTGGGCAACACTTTGTGGGACCTACTTGGAGAGATGCGGATTTCAGAATATCCTTTGCCAAAAACAAAACCCATGTTTTCTGTCATTACACCCTTACTTTGAAAAACCTTTATGGAACTCTCCCTATGCAAAACAAACTAAAAGAGTATCATACAAAGCGAGAGTATGATTGGCCCACAATTGAAGCGATGAAGCATTTTCCCGTGCATTTTGGTATTATTGATGGCATCTATAGCGCAGACGGACACTTTGGCGTTATAACAGACCCAACACCAAAGCATACTAAGACTATTATAGGTGGGGAAAATCTGATGGCAGTGGATTGGGTAGGAGCAAAGAAGATGGGTCTTGATGCCGATAATCCCAAAATTGGGCGTTTTCTAGCGCTTGCATGGGAAGCTTTCGGAAAGCCTATAAATATCAATTGGGTAGGAGACAAATCTGAATATTACCAATGGCAAAACGTGAGTGAAGTGTTTATACAATCTCTGGACATAATTGAGGAAGCCCGTGCCTTTGGCGATTGGTGGTTCTCAGCTCTGACTGCTATGGATAAGTATTTTCCCTTTAGGAAAAGAGCTATACCAATTTTGGTTTTCAGAGCGATCCTGAAACCAATTAAACGTCTCTTTTTTAAATACGATTATCTTGGACCAGACATTGCAAAATCAATTGAACAAGGGCAATTAGAGATAACAGATCCTGATGAATAGCCCGATTAAGTAAGGTAGGAATTGTATTATGAATCTTCAAATTCCACTTAAAGTGATTCTTTTAGTGCTTGCGATTTTTGATTTTATCTTGGGCACTATTTTTATCTTTTTTGGCGGGTATCTACTTCCCGCCTTAAATCTGGCAGATTATGTTCAGCCACGCTTTTTTATGATATGTGTGGGTCTGTTCTTATATCAATATGTATACGTCCAATTCACTGCATTTAGGGATATTAAGAAATATTCTACATGCCTGAATATGACAGTTCTTATACGGCTTTCTTTTCCGTTTATCTACATATCTGCCATCTTTCTCTGGGGTTCCCCTTTTGGTCTATTGCATAGCATTTTTATAGTTTCTGCCGTGCTGGATTTGGCGGCATGTATTTTTGCTTTGTATGCAATGAGAAAGCTGGGGATACCATTCTTCAAGGGAGATGAAAGTCCTTTTAGTTCCCTTAAAGGTCCTCGCTTGCTCAGAATCATTCTGATAATGTTGGCTGTCGCAGAATTTCTGATCAGTTGGAACTGGATTATTGCCCCAAAATTTTGGTTACGCTTCTTTGACATAGGCTATACAGTTGACCCGGTCTGGACTCGTGCCACAGGATTACTCATATTAAACATCGCCTACATTCAGCTTTTAGGCTATCTAAATGTCTACAAATACAGAACCGCTGTCATAACTAGCGGATTATTTCGGGCGTTATGGCCAATATTATACTGGTATTGGACTATCACCGGAGAAGGAAATTCACTCTTCAAGACATCCATCATGTTCTTCTCCTTTTTTGATGCGATTATGTGTATCGTGATATTTAGTTTGCTTAAAAAAGCGATGAGTGAGGCTAAAGCCAATATTCCCGTAAAGTAAGTAAGGAGAAAAAATATGTTTGAGAGATATTTCCGCAAGCTAATCCTGCTTCTATCATTCTGGGACTTTTGTCTCGGTGTCTCCCTTATTGCGATCGGTCACTCTTTGTTGAAAAGGTATGGTGTTGGGGTAGACGTAATCACAATTCCTGCTTTCTTCGTGTATTGGAGCGGATTCTTCATCATTTTACAGGCGGTGCTTCACTTTTTTTTCTACCTTGACTTATATAACTCCAAAGTCTTTTGGCTAAATTTCATCTATCGAGCTCCTATTGGGGTGTTTCATTTAGTCCAATATCTGCTTTTCTTACATTCAATAGATCCGATAATCACCGGGGCTTTGATCTTCTTCATCTGCGGTGATTTGTCTACCGGGGGATTGCTACTTGTGTGGTATATGCGAAAAAAAGGAGAACTCAAGCAATAAACCCATTTTAACCATATACATTCAAAGCATTGTTGCTATATTGATATTATGTGAAAAACCGAAGGCACTTGAGACAAATTCGCATTTCGTTCTCAGTAGGCACACAACGGGGCTTTCGATTTCTCCCTTATGTTCTGAAAATACATAATAATTTGCTTGCCCTTTTGCGAATATTATATCTGCCCTATAAAGCTCCTCTTGAAACTCCGATGACATTTCATCAAAACTTACCCCAAGAGTATCAGGTCCCGCCAGAATTATTGAGGTAGATGCTTTTGATAATTCCGTTTCTTCAGCATCATCCATTGTGGCGTCGCTTGTGATGGCTCCACCTCTAACGGCGGAAATTACCCGCATATCACTCAATTCTCTCATACTTTTGATTAGCAACTTATCTATAGCTATTTCGCCAACGTTATCATGGACAAAGAGTATTCTCTTTGCAGACTTAACTTTTTTGTATATTTCAGATAATTGATCTACTTCAAGGCTGTTGGCTAACTTGTAAAGCGATTTTTCCATTTCATCAATATCAAAATCATAGCCAGTTCCAACAGTCCTGAAGTCCAGCGCATTACCCGCTATGCACCATCTTGCGGCAGTGGCAAATCTATCAAATCCAGATAAGTCCTGAATTCGCTGGTGTAGCTTCCCTTCAAGTTCAAGTCCCATTTTATTGCATAGATTACGCCTTTGTGCAAAAGGAACCTCAATGCCCGATATTCGCTTGAGAATGCGATGCACTTCAGTAATATAGAACGAAGGTTCTTTATTTAGAGCGATATTATCTGAAAGGAAATCAAGACATTCCTTTGCGATTTGCTTTCCAGTTTCATCTATGATGCTAAGTGACTCAATGGCTCCGCAAATATCATCTATTATGCACGGAATACAACCCAGTTTTGCTATCAAGTTTTATGCCTCCACTTTATCCGATACCCATTCGTTCTTTCGCCAATTTTAGCGTTTTTTGTGCAGTTGGTCGCAGTCTTTCAGCGCTTTTGGCTAAAAGAGAGTCAACATAAGATGGATCTGCTGTTAGTTCTTTGTATCTTAATTGCACAGGTTTAATGCCCTCAATAATCACTTCTGCCAAATCCTTCTTAAAAATCGCATAGCCTTTACCATCATACATTGCCTCGATCTCGTCTCTGCTTTTTTGGGTGAATAGCTCATAAATTACAAGCAGGTTGTATATTCCGGGGCGATTTTCGTCAAATTTTATTTCTCGTTGTGAATCAGTGGTTGCTCGCATAACTTTAGTTCGTATATCGTCTGGTGAGTCAAGCAAAAGCACAGCATGACCCTGTGACGTATCACTTTTGCTCATTTTCTTCATCGGATCGTCCAATCCCATGATCCTTGCGCCAACCTCCGCAATAACAGGCTCAGGTAATTTGAATGTTTCGCCGTAAGTTGAATTAAATTTTTGCGCAACGTCTCTGGTAAGCTCAACATGCTGTTTTTGATCTTCGCCGACAGGAACAAGGTCTGTTTGATATATAAGAATGTCAGCCGCCATAAGCGCAGGATAAGCAAAAAGCCCGATGCTAACGTTTTCCCTTTGATTTTGCGATTTCTCTTTGAATTGAGTCATGCGCTGCATCCATCCCATGGGAGTTATGCAATTTAGTATCCATGCGAGTTCACAGTGTTCGCTGATGTGTGATTGGATAAATAATTCTGATTTTTCTGGATCGATGCCAGATGCAAGTAAAAGCCCTGCCAATTCACGACTTTTGGTCTTTAGTGTGCTAGGGTCTTGTGGGATAGTTATGGCATGAAGATCAACAACGCAAAAAATGTTATTATACTTCACCTGAGAATTTACCCAGTGTTGGATTGCGCCAAGATAATTGCCTATATGGATGTTACCTGTTGGCTGAATCCCCGAAAATACCGTTTGTTTCATTGCTTCATCTCCTTTAGAATTGCGAATTTAATAATTTCCGTGCTTAATACTTGAAAGTTGGGTTTCGTTCCTCAACCCAACCTACTTTTCCTTTATTTAAATGGGAAAAGTTATTTAATCATGAATCCTTAGCAAAACATTTTTTACCGGCAATAAAAAAAGCCGTAAGCACTATTATATCAAATGTGCCAACGGCTTATATTAAATAACAATAAGGATTTATCCCAGCTTTGGACACACTTGTATCTCAACGCACCACCAGCGCCATGTTCCGATGCCATGCAAATATTTCTCTGATATGGTGATGGGAAATCTCATGTTATGCCTCTGCTGAGTTTATTTATAAAGTTAGTTTATTATCTTGTATTTCAAATCCCAACTTTTTAATTTTCAATCTTTAATCTCCATGCTTTACATATAAAATACCAGAAAAGCATCCGTATGTCAAGCAGAAATTTTTGCATGTTGCACTTGCGTCTTGGCAATATTTTTGTTTTATGCTACAATATAACTAAAGATTGAAGATTAAAGATTGAAGATTAGAGATTATTAAAAAATTATGGAACTAAAAGAGATATTCAGCAATGGCGGATTAATAGAGCAGCATCTCAAGAAATACGAATTTAGGAAACAGCAACTTGAAATGGCGGAAGCTGTGTCTAAGGCTTTTGATGACTCAGTTCATCTGATAGTAGAGGCAGGAACCGGTGTTGGGAAGAGTTTTGCTTATCTCATTCCAGCAATAGATTTTGCCATATCAAAGTCTGAGAGAGTAGTCATATCAACAAATACCATAAGCCTTCAAGAACAGCTAATCAACAAAGATATTCCTTTTCTTCAGGAAATTTTGCCTTATGAATTTAAAGCTGTGATTGTGAAAGGTCGCTCTAATTATCTCTGTCTGCGCAGGTTAAGGAATATTATGGTTTATGAGCGCGAGTTGTTTGAAAGCAAAGGCGAAGCAAGTGATTTATCAAGAATACGCCAATGGTCAGAAATGACTATTGACGGCAGTCTTGCTGATCTTAATCCACAACCTAGATCGAGCGTATGGAGTAAGGTATGCGCCGAAAGAGATACATGCTTGGGCATGGCTTTATGTTCATACAGCAAAAAATGTTTTTACCAAAGAGCAAGAAATACCATATATAATGCCAATATTCTCGTAGTAAACCATCATCTCCTATTTAGCGATTTGTCTGTGCGAAATAGCGGATCAGGATATTCCGTTCTACCAAGTTATAAATATCTGGTGATGGATGAAGCGCATAATATAGAAAATACAGCCACAGAGCATATAGGAATATCAATAAGCAAGTATTCATTACGACACCTAATGGATTCAATTTGTAATCGTGATAGGAAGGGCGGTCTTTTCGTTCGTCTAGGCTTTACATCGCTGGCGGAGACGGTTGATTCCATAAGGAAAGATATAGATATATTCTTTGAAAAAGTGGAAAAATGGGCAGGCGATGAGTCATCAGGAACTAAGAGGATCCATAAAAAAAACTTTCAGAATAACACTCTTGAAGCGCCGCTCAAAAAAATGGAATTAATATTAGTAGAATTAACCCATTCTGCAAAAAACGATGAAGAAGAAAAAGAGATAAACGCTTTTATTGAAAGATGCAGAGACGCCAATGAAGAATTAGATATAATTTTAAGCCGTTCATTAGAGGATTACGTCTATTGGGTTGAGGTCAGCAGAGATAGATTGGCCAACGTAATAATGAATGCGGCGCCAATAAATGTGGCTGATGAGCTAACGCCGAATCTATTTGATAAAATGAATAGCATAATTTTAACCGGGGCAACGCTTTCAACTAATCTTAACTTTGATTACTTCAGAAAAAGGATAGGTCTTAAAAATAGCAAAGAGTTGCTTCTTGGTTCACCATTTGATTTTGCTAAGCAGGTTAAAATTTATATGCCGATGGAAATGCCCGATCCACAGGATAACGGTGCTTTTACTTCAGCAGCAATTGAGAAAATTAAGCAATATATAAGCTTAACACATGGAAAAGCATTTGTGCTTTTCACCAGCTATAAAATGATGGGCGAAGTATATGAATCACTTAGCCCATGGTTTGAAGAACAGGGCATAAAAGCCTTCGTTCAAGGAGAAGGAATCTCCCGGCATACGATGTTGGAGGAATTCAGAAAGGATATAGATTCTGTGCTGTTCGGCACATCAAGCTTTTGGGAAGGGGTTGACGTTCAAGGAGAAGCTCTTAGCAATGTGATAGTCGCTAAACTGCCATTCTCCGTTCCAACACATCCCGTTGTTGAGGCTCGTATAGAGGATATTCAAACTAAAGGTGGAAATCCATTTATGGAGTATAATCTTCCCGAAGCCATAATAAAACTAAAACAGGGATTTGGCAGATTGATCCGAACAAAAAATGATACTGGAATTGTTGTCATTCTCGATCCACGCATAAAAACGAAGTTCTATGGCAAGTTATTTCTGAATTCATTACCAAAGTGCGAGATTGTAAATCAGTGAAAAGGCTAATTCCCCCTTTGGAAAAGGGGGATCAAGGGGGATTTAAAAGGTTCTATTTGAATAAACGAATTGATAAAACAATTAACCGATAGAGCCGAAAATCCATATTTTGATTTATAGGAGGATAAAAATGAGTTGTTGTCGTGTTTCTGAAATAATGAGTTGGTATCCAGCGATGACGCCGATGCAAAAGCATAACCTTTTGCGATTTATCAATTATGGACGTATTGGCGGAACTGGAAAATTCGTGATGTTGCCGGTTGATCAAGGCTTTGAGCATGGTCCCGGTAGAAGTTTCCAGCCAAATCCTGCTGGTTATGATCCCGTATACCATGCAAAGTTGGCTATTGATTCAGGTTGTAATGGCTATGCTGCGCCTTTAGGGCAAGTAGAGGCGGCGAGTGATATAATCGCAGAAGCTGATCTGCCGACAATCCTGAAGGTAAATTCGCATGATCTGATGATGCCTGATGACGATGACCCAAATCCAGCGATTACATCATGGGTTGATGATGCTGTCCGTCTTAACTGTGCCGCTGTTGGATTCACAATTTATCCGGGATCACTTCACAGCAAAGATATGTATGAGCAAGTTCGTGAGTTAGCACAAGATGCAAGAGCTGCAGGACTTGTTGTTGTTGTCTGGGCATATCCAAGAGGCAGTGGACTTAAAGCGAAGGAAGGACTTAAATCAAAGGATATTGAAACTGCGGTTGATGTTGTTTGCTATGCAGTTCATATCGCCGCACAATTGGGCGCTCATATAATAAAATGCAAGCCGACAAGTGCTTTAGTTGGTCTGGCAGATCATGTTAAAAGAGGCACCTATAAAGATGCGCCTATTGATACTTTGGCTGACAGAACCAAGATTGTCGTAAAATCAGCATTTGATGGAAAACGTATCGTGATCAACTCCGGTGGCGAAGCGAAGGAAGATCAAGAGGTCCTTGACGAAATTAAGCAGCTTGCCGAAGGCACTTCATTTGGCTCAATTGTTGGGCGTAACGCTTTCCAGCGTTCAAAAGATGAGGCAATATCACTGTTACATCAGATTCAGGACCTTTACACGAAATAGGACTGAAGATTGAAAATTTAAGATTAAAGATATAGGATACGATGAATATTGATAAAAGTAATCGGGATGGTTCATTTTCCATTTTAATTTGGGTAACACTTTTTGAAACGCTTAAA
>ERZ1292640.1881-Hain-H43-02um-R1-1881-length-17151-cov-4_pt1 | contig 17151 bp, 17 predicted proteins | sample MGYA00564404_ERZ1292640 | MGnify/ENA primary metagenome ERZ1292640 (study PRJEB36523, sample SAMEA6512636) | groundwater metagenome | collected 2019-01-08 | study: AquaDiva: Metagenomics assemblies of 32 groundwater samples
CATCCACGGGTGGCGCCGCTCGTCGTTGCCGACCATCATCGGGAACCACTCGTGCCCCAGCTCGTGCATCAGCGTCCAGCCCGTGCCGGTGCGCGACGGGTAGGCGGGCACGAACACGATCATCGGGTACTCCATCCCGTTGATCGGCCCCTCGATGACGCTCGCCTGCGGGTAGGCGTACATCAGCCACCGCTCGGAGAAGGAGCGGATGGCGTGGACGGCCATCCGGATCATCTCCTCGCCGTTCGGCGCGCCCAGCCGATAGAATGTCTGGACGAGCTTCGTGCCCTGCACGCCGGCGTCGTAACGCACGGCGTCCCAGCGGAAGTTCGGCGCCGCGGCGAAAGCGAAGTCGCGCACGTCGCGCGCGGCGAAGTGCCAGGTGAGCATCCCCTGCGCCGTGGGCCGGGAGCGCGCGGGGCTGCCCGCCTCCTCGCGCGTGACGATCGCGACCGGCTCGTCGGACTGCGCCGCGCGCGCCAGGCGCTGGCGCTGCGCGGCCGTGAGTACCAGCTCGGGGTTCTGCAGCTCTCCCGTCGCCGCGACGATGAAGCTCGCCGGCACGATCAACCGCACGTGGAAGTCGCCGTACTCGAGGTAGAACTCGCCGGAGCCGATGTAGGGCAGCGTGTTCCAGCCGTTCACGTCGTCGTACACCGCGAGCCGCGGGTACCACTGCGCGATCTCGTACAGCCGGCCGTCGCGCCCCATCCGGCCCACGCCGTTGACCGGGATCCGGAAGTGCCAATCCACGCTGATCTGGATCGTGTCGCCGGGCGCGAGCGGGTGCTGGAGGTCGATGCGCAGCATCGTGTCCCAGACGTACGTCGAAAACGGGCCCCGGTTGGTGGAGAGGCTGTCGATCACGACGCCACCGGGCTCCTTCACCGCCATGTCAAAGGGCTCGCCCGCGAACAGCAGCAGCGGCGGCGGGGTCATCCGGTTGATCGAGCGCTCCGCGAAGATGTTCTGGTCGAGCTGGAGCCACACGAAGCGCAGCGTGTCGGGCGAGTTGTTGGCGTAGCGGATCAGCCCGGTGCCGCGCAGCTCCTCGCGCAGCGTATCGAGGCGGGCCTCGAGGACGTAGTCGGCGCGGTTCTGCCAGTAGCGGTGGCCCGGCGCGCCGCCCGCGGAGCGGTACTCGTTGGGCGTCGGAAGGTCGAGCCGGCGGAACGGCGAGCTGTCGGCAACCTGCGCGGCGAGCGGGGCGGCCGCGGTCAGCAGGATGAGGAGCGGCGTGGTACGCATCGGGAGTCGTCTCGCGGAAAGGGGGATCGCGCGCAAAACGATAGCACGCGCAACGGCGTGCGGCTACCGTCGCGCGGGTCGGCGATTCCCGGCGCCGCTACCGCACGAGCTTCCGGTACTTGAGCCGGTGCGGCTGGTCGGCCGCCGCGCCCTTCCGCTTCTTCAGATCGGCGTGGTACTCCTGGAAGTTGCCCTCGAACCACTTCACCTCGCCGTCGTCCTCGAAGGCGAGGATGTGCGTGGCGATGCGGTCCAGGAACCAGCGGTCGTGGCTGATCACCACCGCGCAGCCGGGGAAGGCGAGCAGCGCGTCCTCGAGCGCGCGCAGCGTGTCCACGTCGAGGTCGTTGGTCGGCTCGTCGAGCAGCAGCAGGTTGCCGCCGCTCTTCAAGAGCTTGGCCAGGTGCAGCCGGTTCCGCTCGCCGCCCGAGAGCGTGCCGGCCTTCTTCTGCTGATCGGCGCCGCGGAAGCCGAAGCTCGCGCAGTAGGCGCGCGTGTTCATCGTGCGCTTGCCGAACTGGAGTGTGTCGTGCCCGCCCGAGATCTCCTGGTACACGGTCTTGCCCGGGTCCAGCGCTTCGCGTGACTGGTCCACGTACGCGATCTGCACCGTCTGCCCGACCTTCAGCGTGCCGCCGTCGGGCTGCTCCTGGCCGACGATCAGCCGGAACAGCGTCGTCTTCCCCGCGCCGTTCGCGCCGATGACGCCGACGATGCCGCCGCGGGGCAGCCGGAAGCCCAGGTTCTCGAACAGCAGCCGGTCGCCGTAGCCCTTCTTCAGGGTTTCAGCGATCACGACGTCGTCGCCGAGGCGCGGCGGCGTCGGGATCAGGATCTCGGCGGTGTCCTCGCGGCGCTGTTCCTCTTCGGCGAGCAGCTGCTCGTAGGCGGTGATGCGTGCCTTGCCCTTGGCGTGGCGTGCCTTGGGCGCCATCCGGACCCACTCCAGCTCGCGCTCCAGCGTGCGCCGCCGCGCCGAGGTCTGCTTCTCCTCGGTCGCGAGCCGGTTCTGTTTCTGGTCGAGCCACGAGGAGTAATTGCCCTTCCACGGGATCCCTTCGCCGCGGTCCAGCTCGAGGATCCATCCCGCCACGTTGTCGAGGAAGTAGCGGTCGTGGGTGACGGCGATGACGCACCCCGGGAACTCGGCGAGGTGCCGCTCGAGCCACGCCACCGACTCGGCGTCGAGGTGGTTCGTGGGCTCGTCGAGGAGCAGCAGGTCGGGCTGCGCGAGCAGCACCTGGCACAGCGCGACGCGGCGTTTCTCGCCGCCCGAGAGCTTCGAGACGTCGGCGTCCGCGGGCGGGCAGCGCAGCGCGTCCATCGCGATGTCGAGCTTGTGGTCGAGGTCCCAGGCGCCGATGTGGTCGATCCGTTCCTGGAGCGTGCCCTGCTGCTCGAGCAGCGCGTTCATCTCCTCGTCGCCCATCGGCTCGGCGAACTTCGCGCTGATCGCGGTGAACTCGTCGAGCAGGGCGCGGATGTGGGCGAGCCCCTGCTCGACGTTCCCCCGAACGTCCTTGGAGGAGTCGAGCACCGGCTCCTGCGGCAAGAAGCCGATCTTGATCCCCTCGGCCGGCCGCGCCTCGCCGAGGTGATCGTGATCGAGACCGGCCATGATCCTGAGCAGCGAGCTCTTGCCCGCGCCATTGGCGCCGAGGATGCCGATCTTCGCGTCGGGGAAGAACGAGAGGTAGATGTCCTTCAGGATCTGCCGGCTCGGCGGCACCACCTTGCCGACGCCGACCATCGAGTAGATGTACAACGCCTCAGACCTCCGCCGTCGCGAGGAACCGCGGCGGGCGGCGGTGCCGGGTCGCCTGCTCGTACGCGTAGGCGAGCTTGATCAGCGTCGCCTCGCTCCACGCCCGCCCAAAGAGCGAGAGCCCGACGGGAAGCCCGAAGACGTAGCCCATCGGCAGGGTGATGTGCGGGTAGCCGGCCACCGCGGCGGGCGTCGTGCAGTTCCCGCCGAAGCTGTCGCCGTTGACGAAGTCAATCGGCCAGACCGGCGCCTGCGTCGGGCAGACGATGGCGTCGAGCCGGAACCGCGCCATCACGGCATCAATGCCGAGGGTGCGCGACCAGCGGCGGCAACGCGCGAGCGCCGTGCGGTACTCGAGGCTCGTGAGCGGCCCCTTCGCCTGCGCCCGCTCGAACAGCTCCTGGGCGAAGAACGGCATCTCGCGCTCACGGTTCTGCTCGTTGAACGCGATCACGTCGGCGAGCGTCTTCACCGGCGCGTTCGGGCCGAGGCCCGCGAGGTAGGCGTTGAGGTCCGCCTTGAGCTCGTACAGCAGCACCGTCAGCTCGGCGCCCCCGCCGAGGTGGTCCTCGGTCGGCACGTCCGCCGGGTCCACGATCACGGCGTCCTGCGCGCGCATCGCGTTGAGGGCCGCCTCGAAGAGCTGATCGGTGGCGCGGTGGTAGCCCGTGTAGCGCTTGCGCGCGACGCCGAGCCGCGCACCTCGCAAGCCGGCGGGGTCGAGCGCGCGCAGGAAGGCGTCGCCAGGCGCGCGGGCGGCGCTGCCAGCCGTCGCCCGATCGCGCGGGTCCTCGCCCGCCAGCGCCGCGAGCAACGCCGCGGCGTCGGCGACGGTCCGCGCCATCGGACCCGCCGTGTCCTGGCTGTGGGCGATGGGGATGATGCCGGATCGGCTCACGAGCCCGACCGTCGGCTTGATGCCGACCAGCGAGCACGCGGACGCGGGCGAGGTGATCGAGCCGTCGGTCTCGGTGCCGACCGCGGCGGCGCACAGGTTCGCCGCCACAGCCGCACCCGAGCCGCTGCTCGAGCCCGACGGCGAGCGGTCGAGCACGTACGGGTTGCGGCACTGCCCGCCGCGAGCGCTCCAGCCGCTGGTCGAGTGCGTGGAGCGGATGTTCGCCCACTCGCTCAGGTTCGTCTTGCCGAGGATCACGGCGCCCGCCGCGCGCAGCCGCTCGGCCACGAACGCGTCGCGCGCGGCGATTGAGTCCGCGAGGGCGAGCGAGCCGGCGCTGGTGTGCATCCGGTCGGCGGTGTCGATGTTGTCCTTGATCAGCACCGGCACGCCGTGCAGCGGGCCGCGCGCCCCGCGGGCGCGGCGCTCGGCATCGAGCTGGTCGGCGATGGCGAGCGCGTCGGGGTTCGGCTCGAGCACGGCGTGCAGGTTCGGCCCGCGCCGGTCGAGCGCGTCGATCCGCGCCAGATACTGCTCGGCGAGCTGGCGCGCCGTGGAGCGGCCGGCGCGCATCCACTCCTGGAGCTGGGTGATGGTCGCTTCATCGAGCGCGAAGGCGTCCTGCGGCTCGAAGGGGAGGGGCGCATGCACGGCACGCGCGGTGCGGATCGGTGGTGCGCCGGCCATGGCGGCGGCGCCCACGAGGCTGGAGGCTACGAAGGTTCGCCGATTCATGCGGGCTAACGGTGCCGCTGCGCCCGTTCAGCGCGGGCGGTCGCGGCCCCGCCCGCCGCGGCGACCCGTGAGCGCGCGGTGCGCCAGCGAGTCGGCCTGCTCGCGTTGGGCCGGCGTCAGCATGGCGTAGGCGCTGTCGTGCGCCGCGCGGATCGCCTCGCGCAGCTGGTCGAAGATCGGCCGAACCCGCGCGTCCATCACACTGTCCCGCCCCGGGGGCGTGACCATCGCGGGCCGCTCGAACCCGCCCTGCGGCCCGTCGGGCAGCAGGGAGTCGAGCCGCATCTGGAGAAAGCGCTTGCGCCGGAAGAAGCGCAGGTTGAGCTGCACGAGCTGGGTCACGACGCTGTCCGCCAGGCGCAACGAGTCGCGGCGCTCGAGCAGCGTCCCGATCGGGTCGGCGTCGCCAAGCACCATCTCTGGCTGTCCCGGCGGGCCGGGCGGGCGGCCCGGGCCCCCCTGCGCGAGCAGCGGGACGGAACCGGCGAGCAGCACGGTGACGAGGACGGCGAGGGGTCGCGACATTCCCCAATCTACCCAGCGGTGGCTAAGTTCGGCATCGCAGTCCCTTCACCCTGAGGGAGGCGCGTGTGACGGCGAATGAGCGGCAGCGACTGATCGAGCGCTACGAGCGGGGGCCGAAGCTCATCAAGGAGGCCCTGGCGAAGGTGCCCGCCGAGGCGCTCATGTGGCGTCCGGCCCCGGGGAAGTGGTCCGTGCACGAGGTCGTGTGCCACTGCGCGGACAGCGAGACGACCGCGTCGGTGCGGATCCGGTTCCTCATCGGCGAGGACAACCCGACCATCGTCGGATACGACCAGGACCGCTGGGCGCGGCGGTTCGACTACCACGGCCTCCCGCTCGATCTCGCGCTGCGGCAGGTCGAGCAGGTGCGCGCCTGGACCGCGGACCTGATCCGGCGGCTGCCGGAGGCGGCGTGGGCGCGCGCGGGCACGCACAGCGAGTCGGGCCACTACACTGGGGCGCAGTGGCTCGCGCTCTACGCCGAGCACCTCGAGGTGCATGCGCGGCAGATCGAGCGGAACCTGGAGGCGTGGAAGACGCGGGCGGCCTGAGGCGTTCCGGTTGACGGATGCGAAATGGATGCGTTATGCTTCCATTATGCATCCATTGTGGAGGCGGCCGTGAAGACGCTGACCATCAGGGGCGTGCCGGAAGCGCTGTACCGGGAGTTGAAGCGCCGGGCGAAGGCGCACCGGCGCAGCCTGAACGCCGAGGCGCTGATGTGTCTCGAGGAGTGGGTGATGGAGCCACTCATGACCGAGAGCGATATCCTGGCGCGCATCGACGCGGTTCGCGAGCGGATCACAGGCGTGTACCTGACGAACGAGGACATTGACCGGGCCAAGCGCGAGGGCCGGCCGTGATCGTCGTGGACACCAACGTCCTCGTGCAGTTCGTCGTGCAGGGAACGCGATCGGCGCTGGTACTGGAGGTACGTCGTCGGGACTCCGAATGGGTGGCCCCGTCGCTGTGGCGCAGCGAAATGCACAGCGTGCTGAGTGGCCACCTACGGCGGGGTGCGCTGAGCCTCGGCGAGGCCGTACTCGTGTTGCGTAACGCGTCGCTCGCCTTGCGTCACAGAGATGAGCGGCCGTCGAGCACGCGCGTTCTGTCCCTGGTCGCGACGTCGCGCTGCAGCGCCTACGATTGCGAGTTCGTCGCCCTCGCCCGACAACATCGGGTCCGGCTCGTCACGTTCGACCAGCAGGTGCTGAACGAGTTCCCGGAAACCGCCGTCGCGCCGGAAGCGTTCGCGGCGGGCTCCTAGGGCACGGGGGCCGGCATCGGAAGCGGGGGCCTCTCGGCGTTTCAATCCACGCCCGCGCGCGAGCGGGCGACGCCGGCCTCGGCGCACATCGCCATCAGCCACGGGCTGCACGACACGTTGCCGAAGCACACGATCCCGCCCAGGTGGTGGAGCGGCACCCGCAGCTGCGCCTCGCCGTCCACCTTCACCGTGACGGCCTCGCGGTCCTTCGCCAGGTACGCGCCCTGTGTCGTGACGAACAGCGTGTTGACGTGGTGCTTCATGCGTCACCCTCACCGTCGGCCTGCGTGCCGCCCAGGCTCGCCGTCAGGGCGTGCTCGAAGAAGCGCGCAGCGGAGAGCCGAGGCCGCAGGGCGTCGGGCAGGCACAAGTCGAGGAGCGAGCAGCTCTCGCACTTGGGTTCGCGGACGGCGCGCGGCGTACGGCCGCCAGCGATCAGCTCGTGGAGGCGCGACGCCGCCTCCTCGGTGCTGCGGCGTAACGTGGAACTCGACCACGTCGGCCCGCCCCACCAGGCCGAGGCGCAGCGAATGGATGCGTCCGGCCGGCGCCTTGCTCGGCGGCCCGCGTCACGGGCAGGGCGCTGGCCGAGGGGGGAGTGACATCGTACATTCGACCGATGCCGCGAGAGTTCCGCATCGGCAGCCGCCCCCGTCGCCACCCGCTATGAAGCCAAGCGACGATCCGGTGCTGGCGGAGATCCTCCGCCGCCTCCTGGAGGCGTACGAGCCGGCTCGGGTCTACCTGTTCGGCTCGACGGCGCGGGGCGCCCCGGGGCCCGACAGCGACTACGATCTGCTGCTGGTGGTCCGTGATGACGCGCCCGAGCGCCGCCGCGGCAGTCGCCTTGCTTACGAGGCCCTGCGCGGTACGGGGACAGCGGCGGACGTCCTGGTCTGCACCCAGAGCTACTTCGACGCGCGCCTCCATCTGCGCGCCTCCCTGCCGGCCACCGTCGTTCGGGAAGGCGTTCTCCTGCATGCCGCATGATCCGGTGCGCGTTGCCGACACGCGGGAGTGGCTGACAGTCATCCGGTCACGCCTCCCGGCCGAGGCGGCGCCGTAGGGGACGAGGGCGCACCGCCGCATCGCCGCAGACGAAACTCCGCGCCGACCGCCCGGCGCCCCTTGCGACCCATGATATGACATGATATGATGGAGTATGAGTCTCGTCCGTGTCACGTGTACCCTGCCCGCCGACATCCTCAAGGCCGCCGACCGTCTCGCCAAGCGCCTGGACCGCTCCCGAAGCTGGGTCGTCGCGGAGGCGCTTCGGCGCTACGTGAGCCAGGCGGGCGAACCGGCGCCGTCTGCTCGCGCGGTGCGTGAAGTGGCGGCGCCGCCCTATGTCGCGCCGGCACCCGGCCTCGGCGAGCAACGCCTGGCCCAGCTCGAGGCCGACCTGCGCCTGACGCCCGAACAGCGCGTGCGCGAAGCCGAGGAGATCGTCGAGATGGCGTTCCGGTTGCACCGGCCGCCGCGCGCCCGTCAGGTCCTGGCCTTCGCCACGTACGAGGACTACCTGGCGTGGAAGCGCCGGGACGTGTTGTGGTAGCGCGCTCCAAACTCGCGGCTATCTGTGCGGCGCTCAACGAGGCGGGCGCTTCGTACGTCGTGGTCGGCGCCCAGGCGATGATTCTCTGGGGTGGCGGCCGCGCCACGCGCGACGTGGACATCCTGATCGAACCGACCCCGGAGAACGCGCAGAAGGTGCTCGACGCGCTTGCGTCGCTTGGCTTCATCCTGGTCCGCGACCTCGACGCAGCGGACGTGGCCGCTCGGCCGGTCACGGTGATCGGTGACCTGTGGCACGTGGATCTCTTCACGGTGGCGTGGTCGGTTCGCTTCCGTGAGGCAAGGCCGGAGTCGCGCACGTTCGAAGTCGATGGCGTGCCGGTGCCCACGGCCTCGGTGCGTCACCTGATCGAATCCAAACGCACCGGCAGAGTCCAGGACGCGCTGGACATCGAGGTGCTCGAGGAGATCCAGAAGCGCCTCGGCTGAACGTGGCAAGGGGGCGACCACACCGGCCGCCCCCTCCTCGACCCCTAACGCCTAACCCGGTCCGCTACACCATCCCCTTCTCCATCCACTGGTGCTTGCCGGCCAGCACGTCGCGCGCGACGGCGTAGGTCGGGACGTCGTCGTTGTCGAATACCCGGCGGAAGATCGCCCGCACGCGGCGCCGCGCATCCTTGCAGAACAGATCGGCCACTTCGACCGCCTCGCGCTGTCCCTTCCTGCGCAGCGACTCGGCCTTGGCGATGGTGACCGCCATCGCGAACAGGTCGGCGCCGATGTCCACCAGGCGGAACAGCACCATCTGCCGCTTCTCCAGCTTCGGGCCGAAGCGCAGCATCGCGTGGAACGTCGTGCGCGCGAGCTTGCGGCTCATCCGGTCCACGAACCGCAGGTGGCCGGCCAGCTTCCCGAACTCCCCATGCTTGAAGACGCCGGGCAGCGCGAAGTAGCGGCTCGGATACCAGCCGGCGTAGAACAGCGCGGTCTTGAGCAGCGCGCCGACCTTCTTCCCTGCCGGCACGTGGGGGTCGAGGAGCGGGCCGACCACCCGGAAGTGCTTGTCTACCGCCTCGCGCGCGATGAACAGGTGCATGATCTCCGAGCTGCCCTCGAAGATCAGGTTGATCCGGAAGTCGCGCATGATCCGCTCGACCGGCCACGGCTTCTCGCCCCGGGCCTTCAGCGAGTGCGCCATCTCGTAGCCACGCCCGCCGCGGATCTGCACGGTGTCGTCGATGATCCGCCAGGCGCGCTCCGAGTTGTACAGCTTCGCGATCGCCGCCTCGAGCCGGATGTCGTAGCCCCCCTTGTCGGCGAGCAGCGAGCAGACCTCGGCCACCGCCTCGAGCGCGAAGGTGTTGGCCGCCATCAGGCCGATCTTCTGGGCGATCGCGTCGTGCTTGCCTACCGGCGCGCCCCACTGCACCCGCTCGTTCGCCCACTGCCGCGAGATCTCGAGGCAGCGCTTCGCCGCCGCCACGCTCGCGGCCGGCAGCGTGAGGCGCCCCGTGTTGAGCGTCACCAGCGCCAGCTTGAGCCCCTTCCCCTCGCCCCACAGCAGGTTCTCCTTCGGCACCCGCACGTTGGTGAACCGCAGGACGCCGTTCTCGATCCCCTTGAGGCCCATGAACTCGCAGCGGTGCACGACCTCGACGCCGGGCCAGTCCCGCTCGACGATGAAGGCGGTGATCTGCTTGCGCTCTTTCCCTTTCACGACCTTGGGCGGGGTCTTCGCCATCACCACGAAGACCTCGCCGTTGGTGCCGTTGGTGCACCACAGCTTCTCGCCGTTGAGCACCCAGTCGCCTTCGGGGGTCGGCTCGGCGGTCGTCTCCATCGCCGCGGGGTCGGACCCGACGCCCTGCTCGGTGAGCGCGAACGCCGAGATCATCCCCTTGGCGAGCCGCGGCAGGTACTTCTTCTTCTGCTCCGGCGTCCCGAACAGCTTGAGCGGCGTCGGCACGCCGATGGACTGGTGCGCCGAGAGCAGCGCCGTCGTGGCGCCGCACACGCTCGAAACGAGCCCGATCGCCCTCGTGTAGTGGTACTGCGAGAGGCCGAGGCCGCCGTACTCGAGCGGGATCTTGATGCCGAAAGCGCCGAGGTCCTTGAGTCCTTGGACGACCTCGGGTGGGACCTTGGCGTTGCGGTCGATCGCGTCCGCGTCCACCCGCTCGCGCATGAACCGGGTCAGGCTCTCGAGGAACGGGCGCGCCCGCGCCTCGTCCTCGGCGTCGGGCTCGGGATAGGGATGGATCAGGTCCATCCGCAGGTGGCCATCGAAGAGCTCGGCGACGAAGCTGGGCGACGTCCACTCGGTTTCGCGGGCCGCTTCCGCGACGGCGCGGGCTTCGGCTTCGGTGACCTTCGGGGCAACGGTGGGTGCGCTCATGGATCTGTGGCCGGGCTCTGAGGTCGGGGGTCCGTTGACTACTCGCCGTAAGATAGCTCGCCGTCCCCCGGTTCGCGTGGTAGGTTAGACCGTGATGGCGACCATGTGGATGGCCGTCCTCGGGATTGCCCTGCAGGCGCGGATCGCCGCGCCACCCGAAGGCATCATCGATCTGACCGGCCCCTGGCGGTTCCGCACGGGGGACACGGCGGCGTTCGCGAGCCCCGCGCTGAACGACGCCGCGTGGACGACGATGATCGTGCCGGGCCGCTGGTCCGTGGCCGGCGCGCCCGCTTACCGCGGCTTCGGGTGGTACCGGCTCCGCTACACGGTTGACAGCCTGAGCCGCGAGCCGCTGGGCCTCAGGCTGCACGCCGTCGCCGCGGCCTACGAGGTATACGTGGACGGCCTGCGCCTCGGTGGCGTCGGCGCTCTGCCACCCCGCTACCGCGCCCGCTCCGGCATTCCGGTGGTCTTCGGCCTGCCGACCCTCGCGCAGCTTCCCGGCGAGCACCTCATCGCCGTGCGCGTGTATTCCGGCGAATCGAGCGGCGGGCTCGTCGGGCGCGTCTCCCTCGGCTCGCTCAAGGACCTCGTGGACGAGGAGCGGCGCCGCGACTACTCGCTCCTCGCCACTGCGCTCCTCCTCCTCGGCATCGGGCTCTACCAGATCTTCTTCTGGCTGCGCCGCCCCCAGGCGCTCGAGCACCTCTACATCTTCCTCTCCTGCCTCGCGCTCGCCTGCTTCTTCGTGAGCTGGATGCCCTCGGTGCGGCTGTTCCTCGAGCCGGCTATCTACTGGCACCGGCCCTATCTCGCGTTCGCCGCGACCTCGCTCGCGGCCTTCGGCTTTGCGTTCCGCCGCATCTTCGAGCTGGACGACAACCGGTTCCTCGCAGCGCTCAGCGTCTTCTTCCTGGCGTTGGTCCCGGTCGTCGTCTTCGCTCCGACCCCGGGCCAGGTCCTCGCCGTCGGGCGCTACCTTGTGTACCCGGCCGCGCTGGTGTGGGGCGTGAGCATCGTCGGACTCGCGGCCGTGCAGGTACGGCGCGGCGTCACGCACGCGCGGCCGCTGCTGTGGGGCACGCTCATCCTGCTCGCCACGCTCGCGCACGATATCCTCGCCGACTGGGGGATCCAGCTCGTCCAGTCCAGCTTCTCGTGGCTGATCCTGTTCGGTGCGGTCGCGTTCGTGGCAAGCCTCGCGATGACCACGGCGACGAAGTTCGTCGAGACCGAGACCGCCGCGCTGTACGACCGCCTCACCGGCCTCTACCGGCGCGAGGTGGTCCTCGACGCGCTGACCCGCGAGATCCGCCGCGCCGCGCGCATCAAGCAGCCGCTGGCCGTCATCATGCTCGACGTGGACCGGTTCAAGCAGATCAACGACCCCCTGGGCCACCAGGCGGGCGACAAGGTGCTCACCGAGGTCGGCCGGCGGATGGTGGACGCGGGGCGCGCCGTGGACTGGCTGGGGCGCTACGGGGGCGAGGAATTCCTCGCCGTGCTCGCAGCGACGAGCAAGGCCGGCGCGGTGCTGGCGGCCGAGCGGCTGCGCACCGCCGTATCCGCGCTGCCCATCGCTACCGGCCGCACCGCCCGCACCGTCACCCTCTCGGCCGGCATTGCGGCGTTCGAGGGCGCCGGCGAGTGGCCCACGACGGAGACGCTGATCGGCGCCGCCGACGCCGCCCTCTACCGCGCCAAGAACGACGGCCGCAACTGCGTGCGCGACTGAGCAGCAGCGATTCACTTCCCATCAGCAGAGGCAGTGCCATGAGCGAGTCACCGCAGGAGCACAAGCATCCCATCGGCACCCTGGCGATCGTGGGCGTCTACGGCCTGCTGTTCGTGGTAGGGTGGCTGCTGATCTACTTCCTCGTCTTCCGCGCGCGCGGGGCGGTGACGCCGTGAACATCGACTTCTACGAGAAGGTGTGGATGGCGGCGGCCGTGGCGATCATCGCGGTCTTCATCACCATGGTGGGGATCGCGACCTTTGCCTACGGGACCCGGCCGCCGAGCCACGTCGAGACGATCGATCCGACGCAGGTGATGGCCGACGCGCGGTTCCAGACGCAGGGCGTCACGACGAACGCGGACGGCAGCGTGCGCGCGGTCATGGTGGCGGGGACGTTCTTCTGGCTGCCGGCGGAAGTGCACGTCCCGGTGGGCAAGCCGGTCACCTTCCGCCTGACCTCGATGGACGTCGTCCACGGCTTCGAGGTGGCCGGCACGAACGTCAACACGATGGTGGTGCCGGGCTACGTGAGCCAGCTCACCTACACCTTCGACCGGCCCGGAGAGTACCTGATCGTCTGCAACGAGTACTGCGGCGTCGGGCACCACGCGATGAGCGGCAAGATCGTGGTGGAGGCGGCCCCATGACCCGGTCCAACCGGCTCGCCACCGCGAACATCGGCGTCGCCGTCGTCGCCTTCGGGGTCGCCGCGGCGATGGCGCTGATGCAGGCGCTCTCCCGCGCCAGCCTCGACCTGCCGTTCCGCTCGGCCCGGATGTACTACCTGTCCGTGACGGCGCACGGCGTCCTGATGGCGCTCGTGTTCACGACGTTCTTCATCATGGGCTTCGGGTACGTCGTCGCCACGCGCGCCCTCGGCCGCCCGCTGCCGCACCCGAGACTCGCGTGGACGTCCTTCTGGGTCGCGCTGGCCGGCACGGTCGCGGCCACCGCCGCCATCCTGTCGGGCAGGGCGTCGGTCCTCTACACCTTCTACCCGCCGCTCAAGGCGCACCCGGCCTTCTACATCGGCACGACGCTGATCGTCGTCGGCTCGTGGGGCTGGTGCTTCGTGATGATCCGTGCCCTCCAGTTGTGGCGGAAGGAGAACCCCGGCGCGCTCATCCCCCTGGCGATGCACGGGATGATGGCGACGGTCATCGTGTGGATCCTCGCGACCATCGGCGTCGCGTGCGAGATGCTGTTCCAGCTGATCCCGTGGTCGCTCGGCCTCACGGAGCGGGTGGACCCGATCCTGGCCCGCACCCTGTTCTGGTGGTTCGGGCACCCGCTGGTGTACTTCTGGCTGCTCCCCGCTTACGTCGTCTGGTACGCGGTGCTGCCGCGCGCCGCGGGCGGCAGGCTGTTCAGCGACCCGCTGGCGCGGCTGGTGTTCGTGCTGTTCATCATCCTCTCGACGCCGGTGGGCTTCCACCACCAGGCGATGGACCCCGGCATCTCGGCCGGCTGGAAGCTGTTCCACACGTTCAATACGATGTGGATCCTGTTCCCGAGCTTCCTGACCGCCTTCACCGTCATCGCCTCGCTGGAGATGGCGGGCCGCGCGCGCGGGGGTGGAGGGCTCTTCGGCTGGCTCGGCAAGCTCCCCTGGAACGACCCGCTGGTGGCGAGCACGATCTGCGCGATGATCCTGTTCGCGGTTGGCGGGTTCGGCGGCGCCATCAACGCCGGCTTCTCGATGAACGCGATGGTGCACAACACGGCGTGGATCCCCGGCCACTTCCACACCACCGTCGGCAGCGCGGTGGCGCTCACCTTCATGGGCGCCTCGTACTGGCTGGTGCCGAGGCTGATCGGGCGCGACCTCGAGCTGAAGCCGCTGGCGAAGGTGCAGCCGTACCTGTGGCTGGCCGGGATGCTGCTGTTCTCGATCCCGACGCACATCACGGGGCTGCTGGGGATGCCGCGCCGCGTCTTCGATGCGAGCTACGGCGGCTCCCCGGTCGCGGCGGGATGGAAGATCCTGACCGAGATGTCGGCGGTGGGCGGCCTGATCCTGTTCGCGAGCGCGCTGTTCTTCGTGCTCGTGATGCTGTTCACGGTCACGTCCGGGAAGAAGCTCGAGCCGGTCGAGCCCGTCGAGTTCGCCGAGCCGCTCGAGGCGCCGAGTCCCAAGGCGGCCCTCCTCGACCGGCTCGGGCTGTGGACCGTGGTCGCGGTCATCCTGGTGCTGCTGGCGTACGGCTATCCCATCTACCACCAGCTCCAGATGCCGCGGTACGGGTCGCCGGGCTTCACGCCGTTCTGATCGCTACTGGGCTTCGTTCTTGTAGACGACGCCCCCCTTCATGACGAACCGGACCCGCTCGAGGACGCTGATGTCCGCGAGCGGGTCGGCGGCCACGGCGACGAGGTCGGCGTAGCGACCCGCTTCGACGGTCCCGAAGTTCTGCTGCTGGCCGAGCAGCTCCGCCGCCACGCTCGTCGCCGCCTTGATCGCCTGCATCGGCGTCATCCCGAGGCGCACCATGATCGAGAACTCGCGAGCCAGCGGCTGGTCCCAGGCGTAGCCGCCGGCGTCGGTGCCGTAGCTGATCTTCACGCCCGCCCTGAGCGCCGCCTGGAAAGCCTGGCGGTGGAAGTCGAGCATCCGCGTCCAGATCGGGTTGCCCGCCCGGGTCCTGCCCTCGGCCACGTACTCGCCCACGAACAGGGTCGGGCACCAGTAGATGCCCTGCTGGGCCATCCGCCGCGCGATGTCGTCGGTGATGCCCTGGCCGTGCTCGATGGAGTTCACGCCCACGCGGAGGGCGATCTCGAGCCCCTCGCGACCGACCGCGTGCGCCGCCACCGGCCGGCCGAGGCGGTGCGCCTCCTCCACCAGGACGCGAGCCTCCTCCTCGGTGAAGTTGGGCTGCGAGTGCAGGATGCCGTCCTCCCCGACGAAGTAGCGGCGGTCGGCGTAGAACTTGATCCAGTCGGCCCCGTGGGCCACCTGCTCGCGCACCGCGCGCCGGATCTCGTCGGGTCCGTCCACGACCTGCACGCCGTGGGGCAGGTCGATCTCCCAGTTCGGCGTCGTGATGCCGTACGCGCCGGTCGGTGCCATGGCGCGCGTGGATACCCACAGGCGTGGCCCCGGCACCTCGCCGGCGTTGATCGCGCGCTTGATGTCCACGTCGGCGTACATCGCTCCCTCGGTCTCCACGTCGCGCAGGGCGGTGAAGCCCTGCAGCAGCGCGCGGTGCGCGTTGCGGGCGCCGAGGATCGCGCGGTACGGGATCGACTGGTAGAGCAGCTGCTCGTCGTAGTCCCGCGACGTGATGTCGCCCTGGAGCAGGAGGTGCGTGTGGTTGTCGATCAGCCCGGGCAGCACGGTGGCGCGCGAGAGGTCGATCACGCGCGCGCCGCGGGCGCGGCGCGAGAGCTCGGCCCACGCGCCGACATCGGCAATCCGGTCGCCGACGACGAGGATGCCCTGATCGGCGCGTGCGGCGGCGGTGCGGCCGTCGATCAGGCGGCCGGCGTGGATCAGCGTGGTCTCGGGCCGCTGCTGGAGAGCGGCGAGTGCGAGAAGGAGCGCGAGCGTCATCGGGACAGCCTCGGCATGGGTCGTGACTGAGCGCGGCACAAGCTACGGCCCGCGCCCGGCGCGCGCGACTGTGCGGTTCGGGCCAGTTGCTGCCCCGATCGGGGCAAGCGGACGCTCGTTCGAGGCGACACGCGGAACCCGCACCGCTCCGCCATTCTCACCATCCGCAACGAGTTAGCCCCGCAGGCAGCGGGATGCGGCGGCGCGGCACCACTCGTGCCTCTTAGGAGTGCGGAAGTCCGGAGCGAACGCACAGCAGGAGGCAGCGATGAACGCCACCATCAACCGTCCCCAGGCAGCGGTGCCGACCACGGCCGCGCCGAAGCGCGAGCTCGAGCTGCCCGCGCTGGTCGCCATCATGTGGTCGCTCGCCGGCGGGATGCTCCTGGGCGGCGCGGGCGTCGCGCTCCGGATGTTCACCGGCCAACTGAGCGCACACCTGATGCTCGTCGCCAGCACGACGCTGTTCGTGGTCGGCGCGGTGCTCGGCCTCGCCCACGGCGTCGTGCTCGGCATCTTCGGGCGTCCGGAAGGACACACCGTCCAGCGTGCGGGCAACGCGCTCTTGCACGGGATGCTCTACCTGGCCCCCGCGCTGCTCCTGGGCTGGCTCCTGGCCGGGTGGGTGGCGGCGCTGCCGCTCGCGCTGCACGGCCGCCACGGCATCGCGATCGTTGTCTCCGTGCTCGCCTGGCTGGCGATGGTGGTGCCGGTCTGGCTCGCCGTGAGCACCGGCGCGCACGCGGCGACGCTCGCCTACCGGCGTTGGCCGGAGCGCGTGCTCGGCACCGCGCTCACCGGCCTCGTGCTGGTGTCGCTCCTGGTGAGCTTCGGGGTCGAGCCGCCAGCGCTGTGGTTCACCGAGATCCAGCTCACGCGCACCGGCGGACTGCTGGCCGCCGTGGGCGCCACCCTGTGGTTCTACGGTCCGCTGATCACCGCCGGGCTGTGGCTCGCGCAGCGGATGCGCGCGGCGCGGGGCGTCGAGCTGCCCTCACGTAACCCCCGGCTCCGCCAGCTGGCCTGGCCCGTCCTCGCGGTGCTCGCGGGCGTGCTCGTGACGCTGATCGCGATCCCGTTCTACCACGGCGCGACCGGCCTGCCGTCGGACGCGGAGCGGTTCGGGTTCGTGAGCGCGCTGCTGCTCGTCGCCGCCAACGCGGTCGCCGACGAGCTGCTGGTCCGGCTGTTTGTGATGGGCGCCGCCTTCGCGCTGGCGATCCGGCTCCTGCCGAATAACCGCACCTGGGCCGCGGCGCTCGCCATCGCCGTGGCGACGGTGGTTGACCTGGTGCTCCACGCGCCGAGCGTCCCGGGCCTCGGGCTCCCCGGCGCGACGATGACGGTCGCCTACGTCGCGGTGCGGATGGCAATCCCGGCGGCCTTGTTCGGGTATCTCTACTGGCGGCGTGGCCTGGGCTCGGCCGTGGCGGCCCACGTCGCGGCGAATGCGTCCCTGATCCTGCTCGTCGCCTAGCTTCTCCGGCGCTGCGCGTCGCGGTTCCGC
>ERZ1292640.1883-Hain-H43-02um-R1-1883-length-17144-cov-5_pt1 | contig 17144 bp, 15 predicted proteins | sample MGYA00564404_ERZ1292640 | MGnify/ENA primary metagenome ERZ1292640 (study PRJEB36523, sample SAMEA6512636) | groundwater metagenome | collected 2019-01-08 | study: AquaDiva: Metagenomics assemblies of 32 groundwater samples
AAAACTGAAATTACTCATGAAGAAATGGGGTTTGAAGAAGGACGTTCCAAAAGACCAGTGGTTTAAGCTTGTGAGCGGTCAGGAATGCAAAAACATCCCAGAATTAGCCCATTATATTAGAAAGCTTAGCGATGAATCATTTTCCCAACATGTTCAATTAGGCCGAAATGATTTTGCCAATTGGGTAAGAGATGTCTTCCACGACGATGAACTTGCTGTCAAAATCGAGCAGGAACACAAAAAGGACAAGGTAATTGAAGTTCTTGATAAAGCTGTTCAGTGAGACTAAAGTCAATTAAGTTCAGATATTGTATATTTAAAAATTTAATAATATCAATTAGAATATATAATTATACTATTTAGAATATAATAGATATTTTAAAAAAATAGTTATGTCTTTACTTCCTCTTTTTTCTTGAATAGACTCGCAAAAAAACCCCCTTGTTTTTTCTCTCCTTCCTTCTTTTCTTGCTCGAGCTTTGGCTTTTCGCCGAGCTTAGGGAGTTCGGAGGGTATTGGCGGAATCGGTTTTTCTTCCGGGCTTTGAGGCATCTTCAGTTGTTCCGACACTTTTGGAAAGTCTTTCTCGAATTTTTCTATGCTTTCTCTTATTTTCTTGAAGTGATCAAACCTTTGTTCCATTCTATTTTCCATTCGCTGGAATTTTTCCTCGAGAAGAATTGGCAAGTCATTCGCATGCTTATCAATGAGCTCAACCACTCCTGAAACTCTTTTTTCAAAATCATTGAATTTGCTAATTAGGTTCTCAAGCTCTTTTTTAGCTGCAAGCCCATCAACCTTGACTTTGGTCTGGTCGAAACTTGACTGGATATCCTTGAACTGTTTAGTCAGGCTCTTATAATCCTCAGACAATTGCCTGAAGTCGCTGAATGATTTTTGGAATTCAGTGTAAATGCTTTCTATTTTGTCCGAGTGTCTTTCTATATTCGCATTGATTTTCGTGACGTTCGTAATCTGGCTTTTTGATTCTTCTGTAAGCCTTATCACCTGGTCAAGACCCTTGAAAACTCCCATCTTCAGCCTGATATCCTTCATATCTGCCAGAATCGTCTTCATCATGTTTTCGTTACTCTCAATATTTCCTCTTAGAGCCTCTACTTTTGAGTCCTGCTTCTGAATCATTATCATCAATTTATCAGGCTGCACCGACTCGACCATGTCAACTGCCTTGGTCGTCTTTACTTCCATCTGTGAAACTGTCTTGTCTGTATTTACTATCATGCCCCTTAACTCACCTATTTGCTCTCTTATCTGGCTGATTTGTTCTGATACGCCTTTGCGAGTTTCTTTTATCGAGTCAATTTGTGCATTGATTTTCGTGAGTTCTATGCCGACCTGTCCTGAGGCCAGTTCTCCAGAACCTTTTTGTGCGGTATCATCTGTTTTTTCAGATTCGATGTGCACGTTTTCCGGGTCGACTCTTTTTGGTTTGAAAAAAAACATTGTTGCTCCTATGGATATTCGGTTTTTAAATCATCTTCTGCTGCTTTCATTTGCGATTCAATTGCATCCTTTTGCTCTGGCTTTCCTTCTATTTCGAATAGCTTAATTTTGCTGGGGATGCCCATGATGATTATTTCTGCTATGCCAGTGTATCCTCCTGCCTTTCTTTTTGCTGAAAGCTGAAGTTTAATTTCAGTAAGCTTATTCTTAATCTGTTTTGATTCTTCCAATATTATTGGGTCTATTTCTATCATTGTTTATCAGCTATTGTTTTATAAACGTTCATGCACCTGCTGGCTATGGCACTTTTATGAGCCGAATCAAGCCTCTCATATGCATCATTGAGCGCAGGATAGACTGTTTGCGCTTCCTCGTAATGCCCGTAATGTATTGCCTGCTCTATTTGTACAAGAACTGATTCGGCGAAACTTAGGTTAATTTTCATGGCAAGGCTTTCAAGTTGTGGATAACAATTTTCTTGGTCATTCTCGTTCATTGCTTCGAATAGCATTTGCAGTTCAGTATAGCGCAATGCTGCCTCTTCTGGCGATTTCCGTTCGATTGCAGTGGTGGCTGCAGCCATAAGGCTCGCTAAGTTTTGCTGCGTTTCAGCGTGTTTCCTTCTATCAGGAAGTACATAGTCTGCGAGATTGAGGGAATGGAATAAATAAAAAGTCATGAGGATTCCTGCAGCGATTATCAACCAAAACTTACCAGATTCCGCGAAGTCAATTGAGACGCCTTGTGGAAGGATCGCAAAGCCTGTGGCAGATGACTTTTTTGCTGAGCCTGATTTGGGAGATTCAACCAGTATAGTTTTTGCTTGTTGCAGTGCGTCAAGCTGCTTGATACCACTAATATAATAGCTTAATTTATTGTCAAGAGATACCGGAAACCGCAGTATTGGATCTTCTTTAACGACTTGGTATAATATTTTTGATTTTATCTGCGATGATGAAGTAGCCAATGTTTTAGGTATTGATTCTATGAGCTGCATTCCTGATTGCGAGTCTTTTAGCGATATTGTTTTTATTACAATTCCAAAATTCTCCCTTTCTCCTGATAAATAAGTTATCTCGGCTACGCCGTAAACAGCCGTTACACCGAGATTAGCCTGCAATGCCTGTATTTGTTTTACGTATGAATTTTTTTGCCCAGCGCTAAGTTTTGTTCCTGACGCGAGGGCGAGGTCTTCAGAAAGCGCTTCAATATCTTGATTTGTTGCATATGCAATTGATTCTGTGCTTTCAAGGATGTTGAAGCTGGTTGGTATTTTTTTCCTTGTTTCCTGAAGGCTAGTAAGTATTGTATCCCTTAATCTTGAGAGGTCAATTTCGGTGAGCTCTTGGAACTTGGCTTCGCTGATGTTTCTTTTTGCAGTAATGAATTGTACCTTAGCATCATCGAGAGTTTTGTAGATATCTAGCGCTTCTGCTAGCTCTCTTTGGTTTTTGTCAAGACCATTGAAGAATCCAATCTGTGAGTCTATTTCGTTTATTGTTTTGTCTAATCCGTCTTCGTCATTAACTATGCTGGTTGAAAGCTCATTGTTTATTCCTGAGAATGGCTGGTTTACATCGAAAGTTCTTGTTTCACTCAATGTTGTTCTGCCGCTACTGTCACTGCATTCTATTCTTACTGACTGTGAGCCTTCTGAAAAGTCTTCTGTAAATTCTGCTTCGTTATTGTTCGTTTGTTTAGTTTCTATAAGTGTCCATTGGCTTCCTTCATCTTTTTTGTAGAGACTACAATTAGCCAGGCTCGAAACTACGGCAGTTACAGCCACTGGTGATGTGACAGAAGCACCCTGGTCGGGCGTGATTTGTGATATTGATGGTGCAGAGGCTTCTGCAATTAGCGGTGTCAAGGAAAATATTCTTTCTTGTGTAGAGAAATAAGGAGATATTTGTGTAAATCTTGAATGATTGTAATGTTCAATAATAACCTCGTATGTTCCGCCGAGTTCATCGAATGAAACCTGCCCGGAGATGTTTGAATACTTTACCTCACCATTAATTGTTGTTTTAGCATTATCAATTGGAGAACCACTAATACTATCCTTGATTGTTAGACTTATTTTGTTGTAAACCCAGAAGTTTCTCACAAAACTCTTGTTGTTTCCATTTGCATCTTTTATAGTCAGGAATGCTTGCTGATATGACGATTCCAAAGATTTTGAAAATTGGCTAGAAGTATATGTTGAACCGTTGAATAGCCAAAAGTATTGGTAAGGCTGTGTTCCGCCCAAAACAGTGGCGTTTAGGACAACTTCTCTTCCAGCAATTGCAACTGAAGGCGTGGTTTGAATTGTTGCTGTGATGCTGTTCGAAACGCTTCCTGATGTATTTTTTTGATTGCTTCCTTGTATCGCCAAGAACATATAGGTACCTTCGAAAAATGTATCGTTAAATACAAATCGGTACGGAGGGCTCAATGAGTGATAAGACTCGAGAACTGCATGGTTGAGTAAATCGAATCTTTGTACCGTGAGTTGTAATTGCCCTTGTTCTAATGAGGCAATGTTAAGAGCAAAAGGCTCTCTTAAATCGACAATATTTTTTTCCAGGGTGAGTATTAGCCCAGTTTGCGAGGTGTAAGTGAAAGTTCTTGCTGGTGTTTGGAAGCTATTTTGTGCGGAATCCTTGCACATGGCTGATATAGTGTGTGTTCCTTGGGGTACTGAGATGGTTGTTATATAATCCGTTCCATTTAAGATAACTTTTCCTAAAAAACTTGGGGTTGTGTCGATTAAAGAGAAGCAATCTAAGTCGGAGGAAATGCTATCACTAGCTAAAAAACTCAGGTTTATTGCTCCGCTGGTTGTGATTTGTCCATCTTGCGGCTGATTGATTGATATTACAGGTTTTTGCGTGTCTATTGTCAAAGTATTTGTTCCGCTTGTTCTTGTTGATCCTTGTGAGTCTGTGCAGGTTATGTTCCAGAGGTATTTACCGTCTGGCAAAGTTGCTGCGATGGTTGCTTGTAATGATTGCTGGGCACTGACATTTTGTTGGGAAATGCTTGAATTGATGCCAAGCATGCAATTGGAATTTTCTGAAGCAATGAAAGCAAAGTTTGCTGTGCTCGTGTTCAAAGCCGCATTGTTTAGTGGGATTGAAAGGGAAACTGATAAGCTGCTTGAAGAGGTAAATGTTGCAGTCAAGTTTGTCCAGTCTGAGAAGGCTGCAGCAGTTATATTGGACGAGTTTGCTGACCACAGCTGAGCCATTACCAAATTGTTTTGCGTTGTTATTCCGTCTTGGCTGTAAGAGAGATAGAAGGTGTGCCATTGTGAAGAGTCCACATAAGTCAAGTTCATTGGCGAGACTGCTTGCGCAATTATGCAGCAATCTTCTGAGCCTTGACAGTATGCCTTGATAGCGAACGTGTTTTGTGATTGCACGTGCCACAATGAGCAAAGCTCTGATTCTGTGGGTGTAAAATTGAAAGCTGAATTATTTAAAGAAAAGTCTATGACGCCTTGTGTCGTCTCAATACCATTGTCGTCCGTATCGAATGCTGAGCCAGATGCGTAATTTAAGACAACATTGATTGGCTGAGACTCATTTGTGCTGACTGAGAATGACTGAACAAGTGCAAATGAGCCTGCGAGGAGAATTATTACTCCAATAATCCACGCAGCACTGAGCAACTCAGTACTCTTCAATTTCCTCACCCAGTTTTTTTAGTTCCTGACTCAGCCGTCCGATTTGCCGTGTGAATAACTCTCTTCTGCGCTTTTGTTTTTCAATAGTCAGTTCATCCCTTACTGCTTGAAGTTTTGTCGTGCCAAGCTTTGTTGATTCAACCCAGCGGCTTCTTACTATACTTCTAACTGCTTCGCTTACGTCCATGAATCTGCGTTCCTGAGCTAGTTTCTTGAGGTCTTCTTGGAGTTTTTTTGGCATCCTGATGCTGACTATGACATCTTCTTTCATTGGCCCTCCAAGTAACTTCTTAGGAAATCTCTAATTGCCTCAGATCTGCTGTGATAAAGTCGTCTGTCCACGAGAGTGTCGAGCCAGTTTACGAGTTCCTCAGGGAGCCTGACGTTAACGATGGGTACAGAATCTGTTTTGGAAGCCACTATGCCTTACCAATATACGTTTTCATGTGTTCAGTATAGCCGTAGTACGAAGCATATGCGCATGTAGTATATAAATATTTGGATGTACCACAATAAGCTATTAGTAAGTGATATGTAGTTGTTATGTAAGACAAATAAGTATATGTAATCTTTATGTAGTTTATCTATTAATTGGCTTTCGCAAAAGTTTATATATAAAACGGCTGGCAATAGAAGGATGAGCTCAATAACGCTAACGCTTCCTGATGGCAAGGAATTAAAGGTGCCCAAAGGAGCAACAGCATTTGATGCTGCGCAAGCCATAGGGAAAAGGTTGGCTCAGGATGCAATAGCAGCAAAGCTTGATGATGATTTAATCGATCTAAGCCGTCCTCTGGAACAGGATGGAAGGTTCTCTGTTTTTACTTGGAGCTCACAAGAAGGAAAGGAAGTAATGAGGCATTCGGCAGCACATTTGCTCGCGCAGGCAGTCCTTCGGATCCATAAAGATGTCAAATTAACAATCGGTCCGACAACCGAAGATGGATTTTATTATGATATGGAAAGTCAGCATTCTTTTACTCCTGAAGATTTACCGAAAATCGAGGAGGAGATGGCTAAGATAGTCGAGGAAAATTTTGTAGTGAAACGCCATGTAGTTTCAAAGCCGCAGGCAAGAGAATTATTCAACGGCAACGAGTATAAACTCGAGCTAATAGATGAGTCTGAAGAGCCAATAACTGTTTACGAGCAGGGCGAATTCAAGGACTTATGCAGGGGTCCGCACACCTCAACAACTGGCAGACTCAAGGCATTCAAGCTCACTAAAATTTCCGGTGCCTATTGGCGCGCTGACGCGAGAAATAAGCAGCTTCAACGAATTTATGGCGTTATTTTTCCAGAGAAAAAAATGCTTGAGAGCTACCTTTTCATGCTTCAGGAGGCTGAAAAGCGTGACCACAGGAAACTTGGCAGGGAACTTGATTTGTTTAATATCCACGAGGAAGGGCCTGGGTTCATTTTCTGGCATCCGAAAGGGATGATAATTATTAATGAAATCAAGGATTTTATCAGGGGGCAAAACAGAAAAAGGGGATTCAATGAAATCCAGACTCCTGCAATTCTAAATGAGATGCTTTGGAAAAAATCAGGGCATTACGACAATTTTCGCGAGAACATGTATTTTGTTGACATTGACGGCCAAAGGTTTGCAATCAAGCCTATGAACTGCCCTGGAGCTTGTTTGACATATAAAACTAAAAAAAGGTCGTATCGTGAGCTTCCTCTGCGATTTTCTGAGTTCGGCCACGTTCACAGGCACGAGCTCGCGGGAGTTGTTTCGGGTCTTGTCAGGGTGAGGGCATTTACACAAGACGATTCACATTCTTACTGCACACCTGAAGGTTTGAACCAGGAAGTGCTTGACATCATAGATTATTGCCAGGAAGTTTACAGGGTATTTGGATTCACCGAATACGAAATTTTTGTTGCGACGAAGCCCGAGAAATCTGTAGGAACTGATGAACAGTGGGAGAAGGCAACTGAAGTATTGAAAGGAGCTTTGCAGGCACGCGAAATTAAATTCGGTGTAAAGGAAGGCGAGGGAGCTTTTTATGGGCCGAAAATTGAATACAACATAAAGGACTCGCTTGGAAGAAACTGGCAGATTGGCACAATTCAAGTTGACTTTTCAATGCCTGATCGGTTTGACTTGCGTTATGTGGGAACTGACGGCAGTGACGAGCACAGGCCAGTCATGGTCCACAAAGCTATTGTTGGCTCGATTGAGAGGTTCATGGGAATACTTATTGAGCATTATGCTGGAAAGTTTCCATTGTGGCTGTCGCCCGAGCAAGTGAGGATATTGACTGTTTCAGACAAGTTTTTGGATTACGCAGAGAAAATAAAGCCATTGTTTGACGATGCAGGGGTCAGGGCTTCAATTGATGACAGACGCGAGTCTCTTCCTTATAAGGTCAGGGATGCACAACTTGCTAAGGTGAATTACATTCTTGTTGTCGGCGAGCGAGAAGTTCAGGACGGAACCGTTACTGTGCGAACTGAGAGCAAGGTTGTTGGTGCTATGAAAGTGTCTGATTTCATCGAAAAGGTTAAGAAAGAAATAGATTCTAAGGATTTGCATGCCTAGAGGCCGACCTGTTAAGAGCGAGATACGACAGCGAGTAGTTGAGATCATATCAGTCATGAAGAAAGGCTACGGCTACCAAATTTTTCAGATATACCAGCAAATTTATCCTCGGGCAACGATGCGTTCCATTTATTATCATCTTAACAAGGGTTTACAAACTGGCGAGTTTCAGGTCGAGGCAGTTCAGATGGAAAAAGGGGATTACAGCTGGGGTCCTGAAGCTGAAAAGATTTATTACATGCTCGGCTCGAAGGCAGAGCCAAGAGGCGATGATAGGATAAAGAGAGTTATTGATGGGAAATGATTGATTAACAAAGTTCATCATACTTTGAATTCTATCAAAAAAAAATTAGTCACAAACATCTCCTCTGTACGACTTATTTAGTGAAATAAAAAGAATTAACGCCAATATTGTGATATTAATAATTAATGCTAAGATTAATTTGGAGTTCGATAATTTATTGTTCTTTTTGAAATAATAAAAGAGGCCGACGTTTGTTATTATCTGCAATATCAATAAAGGAATCAAAATTGTAAAAAAATTCGGGGTAATATATCTGTGATAGCATGACGCCTCATACTGGAGCGTTATGAACATTTCATCAATCCGGACTAATCCCATGACTGTTCTCTTTAGGCTCGTAATTAAATATGTTTTGTTCTGATGAAATAAGTGGGCCCGCGCGGATTTGAACCGCGGACCACGCGATATCTAAATATCAGCGATTCCGATGGAATCTTGACTTATCAGTCGCGCACTCCACCAGGCTAAGCTACGGGCCCAATGATATGACACTGGTCAAAATAATCATTTATAAATCTATTCGCGTCATTTGGCTGTTAGCGCGATATCAATACAATCCTGCTTGTGGAAGAAATAGAATCTATTCAGAATTTAAGTATCAATTATTTTCCAAGTCGAAGTTTTCGTCTGCAATCGAATCTATCGAAGGAAATCCCATTTTTTCAAGAAACCTTTGTGATGTTGTCCTCTGAATTTCCAACAGGTCGGATACACTTGCTTCATTAAATGTTTTCAGCCCAAGAACAAGCTCATGCTGGGACATTTGACAATAGCCGATGCCAATCATTCCTGGATGAATTCTTGGGCCGTATAACTTTGTAAGCTCGTCGAATGGAAGGAGCGTGAACATTTCATTTAGTAATTGTTTTTTCTCATTTAAGGGCTTAGAACCCCAGTATTCAGATAAGCCAATGCAAACCACAGTTATTCCAGGCTCAGGTAAAGGATGCTGACGAATCAAGACACCTGCAGAAGACTCAGCAAAAAATCGGACATAATCGTCACCGATTCCAAAATATCGGGTTCCACCAGGCTCCAATATCATACCCTTCATATGAAATTGATTTTTTCAATGAACAATATAAAAATGTTTTCAAGAAAATAAGCGCCCCCGGGCAGACTCGAACTGCCGACCTTGCGGTTAACAGCCGCACGCTCTACCGGCTGAGCTACGAGGGCATAATTGCAAAAGATGCTTGGGTACTTTTATAAACATTGTTGTCCGCAACATATTTAAAGTTCTTCATAGCTGTTTTTTTATGCGAGAGCCGCAGCACGTTGCAAGGCTGGTGCCTGATACTTCTGTCCTTATTGAAGGGCTTCTTTCAAGCAAACTTTCAATTCCTGAGCTTGAGGTTGATACCATTGTCATTCACGAGGCTGCTATTGCCTTGTTCGAGCATCTTGCCTACCAGAATAAGGCTGTTGGTTTTCTCGGGTTGGATGAGCTTGAGCGCATTAAAGAATATTCTTCAAAGTTGAAATTCACTCTTGAATTCGTCGGTAAAAGACCCATGCCTCTTGAACTCAAGAATATGACTTTAAGCGAGGTTGACAGCCAAATTCGCGACCTTGCTTACGAACAGGACGGAACCTTGTTCACGTCTGACAAAGTCCAGTGGAGAATCTGCCAAACTAAAGGCATCCAAGTTGTTTACGTTAAGCCAACCTCAACTCCTAAACCCATAGAACTCGATTCTTTTTTTGACAGCACTACCATGAGCGTTCATCTTCGGGAGAACGTGCCCCCAATGGCTAAGAAAGGAAAACCAGGTGCCTGGGAATTCGTAAAAATAAAGGAAGCGCCGATTCTAAGGCAAGAAATCCAGGATATCAGCAGGGAAATAATCGAGCAATCAGGGATAAGAAACGACGGGTTTATCGAGATAGAAAGGCCCGGCTCAACTATAGTCCAGCTGGGATCATTCAGAATTGTCATAACCAAGCCTCCTTTCTCCGACGGCTGGGAAATCACTGCAGTAAGGCCTGTAAGGACGATGAAGCTCGAGGATTACAGCCTTTCTGAAAAACTGTTGGAGAGGATAACTTCGCAGGCAGAGGGTGTCCTTATTGCCGGTGCGCCTGGAATGGGAAAGAGCACTTTTGCACAGACGCTTGCAGAGTATTACGCTGCCAAAGGTAAGATAGTCAAGACTATTGAAGCACCTCGTGATATGGTCCTTTCTGAATCAATAACCCAGTATGCCATTTCGCATGGCGATGCACAAGAGGTTCATGACGTTCTTTTGCTTTCAAGGCCTGACTACACCATTTTTGATGAGATGCGAAACACTGGTGATTTCGAGCTCTTTGCAGATTTAAGATTGGCAGGCATCGGGCTTGCAGGAGTTGTGCATGCAAAGAACCCTATCGACGCAATTCAACGATTTGTAGGCAGGATAGAACTCGGAATGATACCTCAGGTAATAGACACAGTTATTTTCATAGACAAAGGCCAAGTTGCAAAAGTGCTGAGCTTGCAGATGACTGTCAAGGTCCCTTCAGGAATGACAGAGGCTGACTTAGCTAGGCCTGTTGTTGTTGTGACGGATTTCGAGACCAGGAAGCTTGAATACGAGCTTTATTCTTACGGAGAAGAAACAGTTGTCATTCCTGTTAGAAGCCTATCTGCAAAACAGCCAACTCATTCACTTGCTGCGAAGGCTGTTGAACAGCACATCAAGCAATATGCAAGCAACCCGCGAGTAGAACTGACTTCTGATGCGAGCGCGAATGTTTATGTTCAAGAAAATGAGATTGGTAAATTAATAGGCAAGGACGGCGGATTGATAAAGAAAATTGAGGAAGAACTTGGCCTGCACTTGGAAGTTCAATCCGAAGTCAGGAGAGAAAGCCTTGGCGAAGGCATGGGCTATGAAAGCACGATTGGAAAGAAACACATAATGCTCAAAGTTGATTCATCTTTGGCAAATAAAATGGTCTCGCTTTATCACGACAATGATTATCTCATCAGCTTGCTCGTCGGTAAAGATGGGAATATTAAGCTGACAAAAAGCAACAAAATAGGTAAAATTATTGAGGACTCAATCCACACTGGTGAGAAGATAAAGATAGTCGAAGGGCAGAAGCAATAAACTTATTCTTACAGAAAGGTTTTTAACCCGTTTTCGTTCTGAAGCTTTATGCTTGAGCTAGCCTTTATCCGCAAAAACCCGGAAGCTGCTAAACAGAGTTTTCTAAAGAGAGGGCTTAAGGATAGGGTTTCTGAAATTGATGAGGTTCTTGACACTGACTTGAAGATTAGGAAGTTAAAAGGAGAGCTAGATTCATTGCGTGCTGAAAGGAATTCGCTGTCTGAAAAAATAAATCAGACTAAGAAGAAGGGCGGCGATATCTCGGCTCTTGTTGCCAAGGTCAAGAGCCTGCCGCAGGAGATTAAAGAGAAGGATGATAAATATTTAGGTCTTGAACAGCATTTGCGAGGCCTTCTTCTTTCGATTCCAAATATTCTTCATGATTCTGTGCCGCAGGGCGCTGGTGAAGAAGATAATGTCGCGATTAGGGAAGTTGGAAGAAAAACTGAGCATACTTTCGCCGTGAAAAGCCACGTTGACCTTTTAGAGCCGAAGAAGCTTGCAGACCTTGAGCGCGCAGCCAAGATTTCAGGCGCAAGATTTTATTTTTTAAAAAATGAGCTTGTTCTCCTTGAGCAGGCTTTGATAAAATTCGCTCTTGACTTTTTTTACAAGAAAGGTTTCACTCTTATTGAGCCTCCGTTTATGATGCGTCAGGAGCCCTACGAGGGGGTTACAGACCTTAAGGACTTTGAGGAGGTCATGTACAAAATTGAGGATGAAGATTTGTTTCTGATTGCGACTTCAGAGCACGCGATGGCGGCGATGCACATGGATGAAACTTTTCCTTCTGAAGAATTGCCTATAAAATATGCTGGAGTAAGCCCCTGCTTCAGGAAGGAAGCTGGCGCTCATGGCAAGGACACAAAAGGGATATTTCGGGTTCACCAGTTCACTAAAGTCGAGCAGTTTGTTTTCTGCAAGCCAGAGGACTCCTGGAAATATTTTGATGAGCTTCTTGCTAATGCAGAAGAGATTCTGCAAATGCTGAAATTGCCTTACAGGGTTGTCTCCATTTGTTCTGGGGACATAGGCAATGTTGCTTCGAAGAAAATAGATTTGGAAGTCTGGATGCCCGCTTCCGGCCAGTACAGGGAAGTTGTTTCCTGCTCGAATGTGCTTTCCTACCAGGCAGCACGGCTAAACATAAAGTTTGGCGACACTGAGAGGAAAGAGTTTGTTCATACACTTAATAGCACAGCAATAGCAACAACAAGAATGATAGTTGCGATTATGGAAAATTACCAGAATGAGGACGGCTCATTTAATGTTCCGGAAGCGTTGCATCCTTATTTGCACGGGATTAAGAGGATTCCCCCATAAACATTATATAAGAAAGAAGTTAATTGATTGTTATGAAGTTTGGAGTTACTTTTCCGTTTAGAACAAAGTTGATATTTTTATTAAGCATTATGTCAATTCTACTCTGCTCATTTTTGATCGGTAATCCTCTCAGCTCATTTTTCACCTTATCATTGTGCGCTGCAATCATTTCAGCCATTGTTTCATTATTTCAAATCAGGTCTTTTAGCAAGGCCTTTTTCATTAGAATGCTTGAAATGGTATTCCTAATCTCGTTTTCTTTATTATTTTCGCTCATCTTTCTCGTTTTTGCTCCATTTGTTTTATTTCATGATTTTTTCTTAAATCCGTTTGTCATAATCTTCATTTATGTTTTCCCCGCAATTATGATTTTTGTTTTTTCATTTTGTTTCTTTTATGAGTTTATCTCTCAGAAACCTAATAAAATATTCAAGTTGCTTAGAGTATCTCTCACAATATCTTTTATCTTCACAATCACGGCATGTCTAGCGTTTGTTGCCGCTTATAGTATGTTATATTTCCATTATTCGGGCGTATTTAACGCTTATCTTTCGTCATCTACTGGCGTTTCCTATCCAAAAAACTACATTCAGGATCTAAAGATCTACGACGACATAGAAGAAGTTAGAAATTCGTTATTGGTAGAATATCGCTCAAAATATTTTCAATACAAATATAATACTTACGGCAATTTATGTTTTTCTGATAAATGTGCCCAAGAAATTTATAACAAAATTTACCTTAACGCTCAGATTGTAATATCTTCCTTAGTTACAAATGGAAACATTGATACTGCTAACCGCGAATATGCCTTAATCCAATCTGGCGAAATTGAGAAGAATTACTCGACGCTAGAAAACTATTCAGAATTTTTATCACAAAAAATAAGTAGCTCGCCAATAACATTTACCATGTCTGATGACTTTTCAAAATTGGATACTATTGAATTCACAGATCCAACTTTTTCCGAATTAATAGCCAGTTTAAGAAATGACAACGACAGAGGGTCCTATTTTGGTTCTTTTTCAAGTTATGGAGATTTTAAAGAATCTCCATTAAGATATAGCTTCTCAATTATTAAGTTTCATACAACCCTGGCAAGAGATTATGGCGTTTTTTTAGTCAGAATGTTAAGATACACAACTGGCGCCAATTCAAACCCTCTAGCCTTTGTTCCGGCAATACAGCGAAATTTAGGCGCAAATGAGACTGTTGAAAGCAAAATTATTAGACGCAAGCTCATTCTAAGCCAAATAGAAAGACTTGAAGCACAGAAAGGCTATCTAGCCACCTAAATAAACTAGAACCACAATCTAATAATTGAAAATTATCCTTCCAATTCTTAAAAAAAAAATTACTTGCCCCAGGCGTAAACGCCAATCATAATGAGATTGACGACTGGGATGATAAAAAGCAGGCTTGTCCAACCGGGAAAGCCGCGTATTTCGGCAATCTTCCATAACATATAGATTGCAATCGCTAGGGAAATAAAGCCTCCGACAAACGGAACCAAATTAACGAGAAGCATTCCAAGTGCAAAACCCCAATGTACTTTAGCTATGTTTGCCATTAAGAATATATTGGCGATTGGAATCCATGCTAACCACGCATTGTTGGTCTTAGTTTTCTTCGCAATTGTCATAAGCGCGAATGCCATATAGACATAGAGAGCGATTAATACCACTACAATGATTAGGAGAAATCCTGCGATTAAGCCCAGAATAGTCGAGAGGTCAAATATCGGCGTTGGTTGGAAAGATTGGAGTTGTATCATAGCCACTCCTGAATAAAAGGGGTTTATAATATTTTCTATCCCAATCCAGGTAGCATCGCTAGGTGCAATAATTTTTTACGATTCTAAATTCGCGCTCAAGCGCCGCGCGGGCTTAATGGCTCCCTGCACTTTCCCATCGTTAAACGACTTTAAAGCGGCAAAAGCAATTCTTGGCCTGTCTGGCCTTGAAGACAAAATATAATTTAGTTTCCGAGTCTAAGACAATAATTCTATCAGGAGGGAATCCCATTGCTAACTTTTTTATAGTCTCAATCCTCTTCTTTTATCCATGATGGACGACATTCCCAGCCCGCTGTTTATTATTGCAGGCATAGGAATCGCAATTTTCTCGACTTTTGTTGCACTAAAAACAGATTTCACCAGGTTTATTTTTTTCTTCATCGCAGCTACAGGCTTGATATCCTTCGGCGTGATAAAAACGATTTTTTCTAGCAATGAGAAGAAGCAAGTTAACAGACAACCGCTGCAGCCAAAGTCGCTTCCTCCAGCGCAATTTGACAGGAGGTCTCTAGACCAGCCGCTGCCTCCGCCTTCTTATCCTAGACCAGACTCCTTTGCGAGAGGCCAGCTGCCCCAGATGAATTATTCGGATGTGCAAAGGCCAGCTCCTCCACAACAAATTACCCGGCCTGTTCGCCAATACAGAGGATTTTATCAGCCACATGGCCACACACAAGTACGATCTAAGTTTTATGATAGAGTTCGCAAGGTATAAATACTAGCTTTCATTTCTAATGTAAATGGCAATCGCTGATATGGTCGAATTTTTCTTAATCCGCCTGGCAGGACGCTTTTTCTATTTTGGCTGGTAAGCCAAACACATTATTTCTATCAATGACAAAAAAACAACATGGAGGGACTATAAAATGATAACAATGCAAGAAAACCTGAAATCGCTTGAAGACGCCGTTAAACGCCAACCAACAATGATTTATTATGCAGAATTTAATAATCTAAAGCCATCAGATGCCCATGAAATGCTTGGCGATCCTTTGGCTCCAAACCTTGGAACCCTGACGAGGTTAAGGGTAATATATTTTGGAGGTTTTAATAAAGGCGGAACAATTACCGCGAATCTATTTGTAATGCCTAGGAATGGTATGTCGAGAAGACCTTATGCCGAAATTTCTGGGGACCCAGTTGATGTAATGCTCGAATATGCTTCTAATTATTTGCCCTTAATTAAGGATGAAAGAGTTAAAAGAGCAGAATATGCGACCTATCCTTTAGATCTAGCTATGATGAGACCCACTGCAATTGGCGGCCTGTTATCAAGGTTAGATGACGACGGCCATACCATTGACGTAATCCATCGAGCGACATCCTCGGAGGCGCTTCAGAGAGTCTCATATAGGGTTCTTACTAAGGCTCAAGTAAAGTCGAGTGAAATACACATTGGACATCCCTCCTAAATATTTTTAAGCCGCCGAAACATTTCCGGATGGATGAGTGTGTTCAAGGATATGTTGGGAGCAGGCGAGAGCCTATTTCTAAATGCTGTAGCGCTGGATTTTGATTATCATCCAAAGATTCTTCTTTACAGGGAAGCAGAGCAGAGGGCGATAGCTGCAGCCATCAAGCCATTGTTTGCAGACCGGACTGGCAGAAATTTGTTCGTCCACGGGCCGCCTGGAATTGGAAAGACAATAGCTTGCAAGCACGTTCTCGATGAGCTTGAGGAGCAGACCGATGAGATTCAGGCGCTTTACGTTAACTGCTGGCAGAAGAACACCACTTTCAAGATTCTTGTAGAGCTTTGTGATCTGCTCGGCTACAAGTTCACGCAGAACAAGAACACTGAGCAGCTTCTGGACATAATAAAGAAAATTGTCAACAAGGGCTCAGCAGTCCTCGTTTTTGATGAGGTTGACAAGCTGGAAGACGTAAACTTCCTTTACACTTTAATCGAGCACATATTCAAGAAAACTATAATCTTAATAACGAATGAAAAGAACTGGATAGTTAACCTTGACGACAGGGTAAAATCGAGGTTTCTTGCCGAGATGCTCGAATTCAAGCCTTACAATGAGGCAGAAATAAAAGGCATTCTGAAGCACAGGGCGGACTTCGCATTCGTCAGTGGAGTTCTAGAGCCTTTGGCATTTGATGCAGTCTGCCGAAAAACTTTCATGCTAAAAGATGTAAGAGCTGGACTTTATCTTTTAAGAGAATCCGGAAACGCTGCCGAGGAGCGGAGCTCCAAGAAGATAAGTGTTGATGATGTCAATAATGCAATTGCCAAGCTTGAGGAATTCAAGATTAAGGACATCGAAGCCTTGGAAGAGGACATGCGGATGATTCTTGACTTGATAAAGCAGAACTCAGGGGATAAAATAGGAGAGCTTTACAGGAAATATTCTGATGCCGGCGGAAAAGCAGTCTACAAGACATTCCAGCGAAAGATAGAGAAGCTGGCGCAGGGAAAGTACATAGAAACAGAAAAGATTCCAGGCGGAGCAGAAGGGAAGACGACAATTGTCAAGTACTCGTCTGAGAAAAAGCTAAGCGAATTTTAGGTAGAATTATGGTCTCATGCTCCGGTGCCGGATAAAAATCAGCACTCCTGGCCGTGCATGTCGCCGAGCAAGCTCGGCGGACTTGGAAACAAATTTCCAAGGGCCAAGAATTGCACATGGCGCTTTGAAGTCGCTTCACGACGGGAAAGCGCTGGAAGCACATAAGCCCGCGCGGCGCTTGAGCGCATTATAAAATTATTCAAAAACTAAAATACATCCAAAAGAGAGAGTCCCTAGGTAAAAACATGCAACAGACCAGCAACCAAAGCTAACAAAATGAAAGCATTTGCCCCTTCAGAAACAAATTTTTTAGGGTTTAGTTCGCCAAATAAAGCAAAATGAACGATTAGCAATCCAATCAGCCTAGCAATTATCAGGAACAACGCTAAAGGAAGGAAAGGGATGGACCTAAGCAGTGTGGCAGCCAAGGCA
>ERZ1292640.1884-Hain-H43-02um-R1-1884-length-17139-cov-6_pt1 | contig 17139 bp, 14 predicted proteins | sample MGYA00564404_ERZ1292640 | MGnify/ENA primary metagenome ERZ1292640 (study PRJEB36523, sample SAMEA6512636) | groundwater metagenome | collected 2019-01-08 | study: AquaDiva: Metagenomics assemblies of 32 groundwater samples
CCACGCTGGAAGTGGGCCCCGATTCCGTAGCGCAATTCACTCGAGGTCGTACCAGGCGGAGGGGAGCCGGCGAGCACGCCCGCCGGCCGCGCGGGAGCGCCAGCCAAGCAGCGAATGATGGCATCAGGCAATTACGCCGGGACTGAACCTCCGATCTGACGGGCTGCCGGTCTTTACACCAACTCCGCGGGCAGCGTAGCATGCCCACCATGCCAACCCGCCGCGAGATCCTCACCTCCACAACGCTTGCCCTGTTCGGGCCGCTCCTGGCCGCCACGCGGTCGGCCTTCGCGAGCCAGACAGCCGGTCCGCGAGCGTCATCGCCCTCCCCGCGTGGCCCCGTCAAGCCGCCACGACTGAAGGCCGGGGACACGGTCGGTCTCGTGATCCCGTCGAGCGCGCAGTGGGATCCGACATCGGTCGAAATCCTGCTGGAGTCGCTGACCGCGCTCGGCCTCAAGGGCAAGCTGGGGAAGCACGTGTTCGATCGGCGCGGCTACTTCGCCGGCCGCGACGAGGACCGGGCGTCGGACCTGAATGCGATGTTCGCCGACCCAGAAGTGGACGCCATTCACTGCATCCGGGGAGGATGGGGCGCGGCGCGACTGCTACCACTGCTCGACTGGGCGACGATCGCGAAGTCTCCCAAGATCCTCGTCGGCTACAGCGACATCACGGCGCTGCTCCTCGCGTTGCACGCGAAGACGGGCCTGGTCACCTTTCACGGCCCGAACGGGTCGTCGGCGTGGAACACCTTCAACCTCGATTGGATGAAACGGGTGCTTTGGAACGGCGAGGCGGCTACCTTCGCCAACCTCAAGGAAACCGACGACACGCTGGTCCCGGTGAAGAACCGCACGCGCACCATCACACCGGGCAAGGCCAGGGGCCGCCTGCTTGGCGGCAACCTCACCGTGTTGACCACGATCATCGGATCCCGCTATCTCCCGGACTTCGAAGACAGCATCCTCTTCGTGGAGGACGTCGAGGAAGCGCCGTACAGCCTCGATCGCATGTTCACCCAGCTCAAGCTCGCCGGCATCCTCGGCCAGGCCAAGGGAGTCGTCTGGGGCACGTGCGACAAGTGCACCCCGGGTGAAGGGTTCGGTTCGCTGACGATACCCGACATCCTGGACGATCACGTCAAGCCGCTCGGCGTCCCGGCATTCTCGGGCGCGATGATCGGTCACGTGGACCGGCAGTTCACGCTCCCGCTCGGCGTTCAGGTGGAACTCGACGCCGACGCCGGCACCATCACGATGCTCGAGAGCGCGGTCACCTAACAGACAGGAGGGTGTGCCGCGCTGGTCATGGCGCCGCCCCCGCTCGTCCTTCCGTCATCCTCTCAGCCATCCTTTCGGACCACCGCAGCATCCTCGCGGCGCAGTTCTGCACGGATCTGCATGACGATGTCACAGCAGTGCCACGCCGGGCGGGCGGCCGGATCCTGGCCGGGACCTTCTCCTCAACTGTGGCGCTGGTCTGCCGATACTCTGGGTGAGAGCCGCGAGATATCGATCGCGCGCCGTGAAGGGTGCCCCCGATGAAGAAAGCCCTCTCGTCATGGATCCTGGTTGCTGCGCTCGCCAGCGCGGCCGGCATCGGCACGAACGCCGCTGGCCCGGCGAATGACAGGGTGTTCAGAAGTTCGGTCGAACTGGTGGCGCTGAACGTCATCGTCACTGATGCGCGCCAGCACTTTGTTCGGAACCTGCAGGAGCGTGACTTCGTCGTCCTTGAAGACGGCGTCCAGCAGGACATCTCGTTCTTCGCGGGCGGCCAGCTTCCGCTCGACCTGATTCTTCTCATCGACACGAGCAGCAGCATGGGCATTACCCGGCCGATCGTCCAGAAGGCGGCCAGCGGGTTCCTGCGTGTGCTGCGGCCGGAGGATCGCGGCGCGGTCCTGGGCTTCACCAGGGGCGTCAGGGTGCTGCAGGACCTGACCAACGACGTGCCCGCCCTCCGGGGCGCCGTGGCCCGCGCCGGCGCCTACGGTGAAACGTCCCTCTACACGGCGCTCTTCATCACGCTACGGCAGTTCGGGAAACCGGTCCAGCACGCCAACCAGGCGCGGCGGCAGGCCATCGTGGTGCTGACCGATGGCGAGGAGAACACGAGCGGCATCAGCTACGACGATCTCCTCGACGAGGCGCGCTGCCACGGCGTGGCGATCTACGCCATCATGCTGCAGTCCGATGAACTCCAGCAGCGGGAGCAGATCGAGGGGCGGTTGAGGCCGGCCCGACGGGCCATGAAGGAACTGGCCCGGGAAACCGGGGCCCTGGCCTACTTCCCAAAGATCGCCGCCGATCTGTCCGGGGTCTACGAGACGATCGCGGCCGAACTGACGAACCAGTATTCGATCGCCTACACGCCCCGGGCGGCCACACGAAACAGGGCGCTTCGTCAGGTCTCCATCCGCGTGTCCTCCCAGCCGGCGCTGCTGACGCGCACCCGCATCAACTACGTGTCGAGCGGACCGTCGCTGAAAATGGCCTTGGTGCGGTAGCATCCCGCCAGGCGACTACAAAGTCCGAACCGATTACACCGAGGACGTGCCGAGACCTCTGGCGTCGCCTCACGGCCGCGACGCTTCATCAGGAACGAGCGCGCCAGGCAGCCCAGCACCCCGATCTTGGGGTAGGATGCCCTCAACTACGGCTCGTGTTACAGGAGGGGATATGCAGTCCCATCAAAAACCCGACGCAGACCGCAGAGAGTTCCTCAGGATAGCGGGACTGGGAGTCGCGGCGGCCGGAACCTTGTTCAACGGCACCGCCTCGGCCCAGGGAGCTTCAGTCGCGCGTCAGCTGACCGAGCCCGAGAAACTGTCCCGTATCGCCTCCTGTTGCTGGCCGCCCCGTCTGCTCTTCAAGGCGATAGGCGGGCGTCAGCCGAGCGAGGAGGCACTCTCGCTGAGAAAGAAGTACGGGGAAATCACCATGCTCGATTTCCCGCAGTGGACCAAAGATACGTATCCCGGGGTCTATCACCTCGACCTCTGGTCGGATGTCTTCGGTGATCCCGCCGACGCCTCGCAGTACAAAGAAACGAGAATCGAACGGGACGGCCGGACGTTCAGCCAGTTCCGCTGGGATCCCTCAGCCCCGTCGTCACGGAAATGGCTGGAGAAGCTGGCCGCCACCATGGCGAACACGAAAACGGTTTGCCAGCACATCTCCAACAACGCCCCCCAGAATCTCGCCGATCCCGATGACGAGAAACGCAAGGAAGGTGTCCAGACGGCCAAGATCTGGATGGATGCTGCGGCCGTGCTTGGCGCGAAGACGATGCGCGCCAATACCGGAGTGTCGGGCACACGGATCATGCCCGAGGCCGCGCCGCACGAAACCGGTTATCCCAAGAACGACAAGATCGTGGTGTATCTGAAGCAGTGCATCGAGTCCTTCAAGGAGCTGGCCGACTACGGGGAGAAGGTTGGCGTCAAGATCACCATCGAGAACCACTGGGGACTGTGCGCCAACCCGATGAACATCCGGATCATCATGGATGAGGTGAACCACCCCTACTGCGAATGCACGCCCGATTTCTGCAACTGGGAGAACGAATACCACCTCTTCCATGGGCTCGAAGCGGTCATGCCCTACACCCATACGCATGTGCACGGCAAGTACTGGGACCGCTGGAAAACGCCGGAGAAGGACTGGAACGACGTGGCGCGATCGGTCCGCATCCTGAATGCCCACCGGTTCAAAGGCACCATCGCCCTCGAGTACGAGCACGGACCGGTGGACGGTATCGAAGGGTCCAAGCTGCTGATGAAAGAGGTGCTGGCGGCGTTGTAGGGTGGATACGCCGCTGCACCACCGACAACCAGGGATCGGGAGACGTTCACCGAACGCGGCGTGAACTCCTCTCGACCTCCGGGCACGCCGTCACTTCGCCGGCGCGGCGGGTGACACGGGCTTCTGGCCGGCGAAGATGCGGTCGAGGCGCGCCACCACGTCCTTCAAGTACGCGGCGTCGCCCCCGTTGATCTCGGTCGTCACCCAGCCCTCGTAGCGGACCTCACCGAGGGCCTTCCGCACCTCCGGCCAGTCGACGTCGCCCTCCCCAAGGTTCTTCCACGCGAACTTCCCGTTCGCGCGATCCAGTTGGAAATCCTTGACGTGGATGCGGACGATGCGCGACCCGAGGGTGCGGACCCAGTCCTGGGGGAAACCGTAGAAGAGCATGTTACCCACGTCGAGGTAGGCCTTGACCCAGGGCGACGCGAATTCATCGACGTAACGCGCCATCTCGAGGGGGCTCAGGAGGAACTTGTTCCAGACTTCCTCGATCCCGATCACGACCTTCAGGTCCCGCGCGAAGGGCAGGATGCGCTCCCCGATCACGCTCTGCGATCGCGTCCACGCGTCCTTGTAGGAGGTCTCGGCATTCACCACCGCCGGGACCAGCAGCACCGCGTCCGCCCCCCAGAGCTTTGCGTTGCGCAGTGATGCCTCCATGCCCGCGACGCTCTTCGTCACCACTTCGGGATCGGCGCTCGACAGCGGGAACCGCCAATGATCCGCGTTCATCACGGAGTGGATCCGGAGCCCGGTCCTCGCGGAGGCTTCCTTGATCTCGGCGGCCACGGCAGCGTCGGTGATCGTGCTGATCTCGATGCCCTCGAAGCCGACGTCGATCGCCAACTGAAAGCGATCACGATAGCTGAGCTCCTTGGGGAGCATGGAGACGTAGACGGCCTTCTTCAGCCCGCCCTCTGCGGCCGCCGCAACGGCCGGCCGCGGCCGCAGCGCCGCCAGCGCCGATGCCGCCGCGGCCATTTCCAGAAACGCCCGTCGATCGATCCTCGTCATGCGGCCCTCCCTCGCTGCGGCAGTCTACTCGGTCGCCGCGCCAGACTCAAGATCTACCACTGGTGATCTACCACTGGTGACACCTGCCGGCTCCGGGTATAGAATTCCCCCGGAGTTATCGGAAGGCCCAGGAGCGGGCGACGATTGCCGGCGGTCGGCTGGCGCCGCGCGCGCCTCGGTGGCCGTAGCAAGGAGAACAGGCAGATGAACGATTCCAGAGACACCCGGGTCGGCCGCCGCGAGTTCGTGGGTCTGGCGGCAGCGGCCGCCGCCGGCATCACGATCATGAAGCCCAGCGTCGTCTGGGGCACCCAGGCCAACTCGGCCATCCGCCTCGGCCTGCTCGGGTGCGGCGGGCGGGGCCTCAACGTGACCGGCTCGTTCCTTACGCACACGGATGCCGTCGTCACGGCGATTGGCGACATCTTCCAGGACAACCTGGACATGGGCAAGCAGAGGCTGGACGCGGTGTCGGCGAGGTTGGGCAAGCCCGCGATCGACCCCGCGCGCATGTTCCGCGGGCCCAAGGCCTACGAGCACCTCTTCGCGTCCAAGGACGTCGACGCCCTCTACATTGCCACCCCGCCCTACTTCCACCCGGCCCACCTCGAGGCGGCCATCGCCTCGGGCAAGCACATCTACCTCGAAAAGCCGGTCGCGGTGGACGTGCCCGGTGCGAAGAAGATCATCGCGCTCGGTGAGCGGGCGAAGGGAAAGGTGAGCCTGGCTGTGGGCTTCCAAATCCGTCACGCCTCCCCGTACGTCGAACTGGCCAAGCGGATTCACGAGGGCCAGATCGGCGTGCCCGTCTCGGGACAGATCCACTACTTCGCCTCGGCGCTCAACCGGCCCGACTGGCCGAACGCGACGCCGGCGGAGCGGCGCCTCCGCAACTGGGTCCACGACAAGGTCCTCTCCGGCGACATCATCGTGGAGCAGAACGTCCACATCATCGACGTCACGAACTGGCTGCTCAAGGCCCACCCGCTGAAGGCGGTGGGATCCGGCGGCCGCACCGGCCGGACCGACCAGGGCGACTGCTGGAGCCACTACAACTGCGTCTTCACGTACTCCGGCGACGTCCATGTCAGTTTCGCCTCCACGCAGTTCGGCAAGGCCGCGTGGGGCGTGGGCATGCAGTACTACTTCACGAAGGGTTGCGCGGAGGCGCGCTACGACACGCCGGTCCGCATCTCCGGCGACACCACCTGGGAGTACCCGGGCCTCAAGCGGCCTGAGCCCACCGACCAAGCGGCCGCGGTCACCGGCAGATTCCGAGGCGCCCTCGACGATGCCGACTCGAACAAGCAGAAGGCGTTCATCGACAGCATCACGAGCGGCAACCTCATCAACGAAGCGGCCTCGGGCGCGGAATCGACCCTCGCCGCCATACTGGGGCGCAGGGCGGCCTATACCGGCGACGAAGTGACCTGGGAGAAGCTGATGAAGTCGAAGGAGGTCTGGGACCCCCGCATGGACTGGAAGCAGTTCGTATAGAGACGGTTTCAAGACCTGCGTGAGGCGGGCGATACCGGCCGCGAGAACGGGTCTTGGAACCGGCTGTCGGCACTGGCGAGAGCGCGTCGCGGAAGGCCGCGACCCGCCCGCGTCCTACTTCGTGCCCAGCGGCTCGACGTCGATTCGCCTGACGTAGATCTCCGCACCTTCGGACTGAATGAGGATCTTCCCCTCGGTGAGACCCGACCGGTAACCCTGGTTCACGACCTTTCCGTTGACGATGTTGGTGATGCGGTCGCCGTCCGCGATCACCTCGAGGCGTGTCCACTCGCCGTAGGGGCTCTCGACGTCCTCTCGGCCCCGGAAGCCGAGCCGGTCCTGCCAGTCCAGGTCCCGGCCGTACCAATTGATGCGGCCGCCCTCGAAATCCCGGCCCTCACCCCGAGCGTCGAAGACGGCCTCGCCGTCTCGGTCCTTGCCCGATCGTGCGCTCATGCGCGGGACGAGCTTCTTCCCTTCGGCGTCGAAGCCGGCCACGAGGATGAAGTCGCCAACGCCGCCCTCGATCACCTGCGCCTCGACGGAGCGCATCCATGCGCCGTTCCCGTCTGCGGCAGTGTTGCCGTCCGGGCCCTGCCCATGCACCAGGACTCCGCTGTCTCGAGCAGCATTCTTACGCTGGCCCCACGTCGCGAGGCCCCACCGGAATTCCACCACCAGGTGATAGTCGCGGTACGAGTCGCGGGTCACGAGGCCGCCCCACCGCTCGCCGCTGATTCGTATCGCCGGGGCGCCGTCCACCTGGTCCACGACGGTGAAGACGCGAAGGGGATCGTCCCGGTGGGAATCCACGAGCCACGTATAGAACGAGTCAAGGCTCTTCCCATTGAAGAGGTGGATGGCCCGGCCGGGCCGGATCGCCGTCTGGGTTGCGGTGCTCGCCGGCGAGGCGAGCGACAACAGGAGCAGAAGAGAAACCAGCACTCGCATCAGAGCCTCCGTAGCGCCTGGATGTAACGATGGTATTGTACCCCCACCTCGGCGCGGAGCTATACTCTCTGCGCTGATCCAGGAGGTGCCCGATGCGTTCAACTCGACATACCGTGCCCGTCTTCTCGGCGTTCCTGCTCGTATTGGTGCTGGCTCTATCCGCCGCCGCCCAAACCGCGCAGCCGCCCGCCGGCTTCGTCTCCCTCTTCAACGGCAAGGACTTTTCCGGCTGGAAGGTTCCCGTCGGGGACAACGGCCACTGGAAGGTGATCGACGGCGTCATCGACTACGACGCCCAGAGCGAGGCCCCGGAGGACAAGAACCTCTGGAGCGTCGCGGAGTACGGCGATTTCGTCCTGCGCGCTGAGTGGCGTATCAAGGAGACGCCCTTCATCAATCCCAACGTCCCGATCATCCGGCTCGACGGCACCCACAAGAAGGGACCGGACGGCAAGGAGATCAGGATCCCGGTTCCCGACTCGGACTCTGGCATCTACCTCCGGGGCTCGTCGAAAGCGCAGGTCAACATCTGGGGCTGGCCCATCGGCTCCGGCGAGGTGTACGGCTACCGCATGGACGAGAAAATGCCGCCGGCCGTCCGCGCGGGGGTAACGCCGAAGGCGAATGCCGACAAGGACATTGGCCAGTGGAACGCCTTCGAGATCACCATGAAGGGCGACCGCCTGACCGTCGTCCTGAACGGCGTGACCGTGCTCGACAACGCACAGCTCCCCGGCGTCCCCGCGCGCGGGCTCCTTGCGCTCCAGCACCATGGGCAGAAGAAGGATGGCGTGTGGGCGGGTCCGCCGTCCCTCGTCCAGTTCCGCAACATCGCCATCAAGGAGCTGAAGTAGGGCTGACTGCGTTCCGCATTCAACCGGCCCTGTAGACAACCTCGCCCTCGGCGATCGTGGCACGCACGCGAAGATCGCGTGAGAGCAACACCATGTCGGCGACGTAGCCCGGCTCGATCCGGCCTCGCTCGCGGTCCAGGCCGATGGCTTTCGCCGGGGTGGTGGTCACGGTCGGCAACGCGTCGGTCAGGGTGCAGCCGGTGATGTCGATCAGGTTGCGCACGGCCTGGTCCAGCGACAGGATGCTGCCTGCCAGCGTGCCGTCGGCCAGCCGGGCGCTGGTCGCGTCCACGGTCACTTCGTAGTCACCCAACAGGTGTTTGCCCGCGGGCATCCCGAGTGCGGCCATCGCGTCGGTTACCAGGTTCAGCCGCGCGGCGCCCAACGCCCGCCACACGAGCTTGATCACCGACGGGTGGGTGTGGACGCCGTCGGCGATGAAGCCCACGGTCGTCCGGTCGTCGGTCAGCAGCGCGCCGGGCAGGCCGGGATCGCGATGCCCCAGCGCGGGCATCGCGTTGAAGAGGTGCGTGCCGTAGCGCGCGCCCGCGTCGAACCCTGCCTCGGCCTGCTCGTAGGTCGCCATGCAATGGCCTTCGCTCACCAGCACCCCGCGCGACGACAGCGCCGCGATGACGTCGAGCGCGCCCGGCAACTCAGGCGCGAGGGTCACGAGGCGGACACCCGTCTCGGGCGACCAATCCGCCACGGCGGCGACGTCGGGCAGGCGCAAATACCCGGGGTTGTGCGCGCCCTTTTTCTGCGGGTTGAGGAACGGCCCTTCGACGTGCAAGCCCAACGGCCGCGCGCCGCGGAAGCCGGCCGGCCGGCCCTCGGTGACGATCTTCCGGCCCGCGGCGATCTTCTCCAGGGGCGAGGTGATGATGGTGGGCAGGAAGGAGGTCACGCCGTAGCGCGGCAGCTTGGCGGCCACCCGCCAGATCACGGCCGGGTCGTCGGTGAAGTCGTCGCCCAACGCGCCGTTCACCTGCAACTCGATGAAACCCGGCGCCAGGATCAGCCCGGTCGCGTCCATCTCGTCCGCGCCGGCGCGGCACGGCACGTCGCTCGCCAGCCCCGCGGCGACGATGAGTCCCCGTTCGACCAGGACTGCGCCGCGCTCGATCACGGTGTCCGGGGTGTAGACGGTCGCGTTGCTGATGTACAACACGGTTGGTTCTCCTGTCATGGCTCAGCAGCTATTTCGACACCGCCGGCAAGCTCGCGGCCGCGATGGATTGGCCCACGCGGCGGCTCTTCTCGTCAGGCAACTGGATATTGACGCGCGAGGCGAGCTCCGGAAACTCGGCCGCCAGCACCGTGTTCGCCCCGTCCAGGATCAGTGGTCCGCCGCGACCGGAGGTGACACGGCCCAGGATCAGCACGTGCTTCAGATCGTAGAAGTCGGCGTAGTGCGCGACGGTGTAGCCGAGGTAGATCCCGATGCTCCGCCAGATCCCGGTCGCGCCCGCGTGACCGGCCTCGAGATAGCCCTGGACGTGCTTCAGCATGTCCGCCTTGGTGGCACCGGCCGGCAGCTCGATGCCGACCCTGGGCGCCAGGCGAAAGACACACTGCTGAGAGAAGTAGAGCGCGCCCACGCCGGCGTCGCCCGACCACTCGTCGACCGCCGCGGCGGGATTGTAGTCCACCGGGGCAAAGGCCAGTTCGTTCAGCCATCCGGTGATGGCGCCGCCAAGGTTGACGTAGCCTCCCGCCTCGCTGGACCCCAGCGCGATCCCCAGCACGCCGACATCCTCCAGCGACATCGCACCGGCCAGCGCGGTTACGTCACCGTCGTTGACTACCTCCAGCGGCACGCCGAACTCGGCGCGGATGCGCAGGAACAGGTCACGGATCTCGCCGTATCGATCGGCTGGGATGGCGCGGAAGAGCGATGCCACCATCGGCCGGTTGTCCACGAAGATGCCCGCCGAGCTGCCGCCGATCGCGTCCAGCCGCGGGAGCTTCGATTGCGCCAGCTTGAGCGCCGACACGATGTGATCGTAGTGGTACCCGGGATCGGTCTGCCCGGTCGGATCCCACACGATCTCCTCGCTGAAGATGGCCTGCCCATCCACCACCGCCGACACCTTCACATCGGATGCCCCCAGGTCGAACCCGATGCGGCAGCCGTCGAGGTGGCGGCCCAGCGGCTGCCCGTGTTCCTGCGCCGGAGGCACCTCGTCCGCCGCGCAGCGCACTACGGTGAACGGGTGGCCGTAGACCTGCTCGCCCATGAAGTGGTAGTCGAATGTCCGCGGACCATCCGCCGCGTAAGCCGCGGCGATGTGATTGCCGACGCTCCGCGGCCCGCCGACGTACACCTTCCACCCGCCGCGCGCCCAGAGCAGGAACTTGACCGTGCGCTCGGCGTAGGCCAGGTTGGCGCCGGCCCTGGGGTGGCCATCGGGAAACGCCACGGTCTCCACGCGGGACAGAGCCCCATCGGAGCGCTCCAGCCCGATGATCAGGGGCACACCCTGGCCCGACGCGGCGACTTCTCCGCGGAAGGCCCGGTTGGCAAGTACGGCGGGCCGGAATTCCGGCTCCAACGGTGGCACGAATCTCGGTGCGATCAAATGGAATGCAGATGACATGCGTCCCTCACGGGTCCCGCCAGGCGGGCGAGCGATCGCTGAGTATGTTACCCGAGACAGGCGCGACGGCGGAGCCTCGCCCTCAGCGGCGGGCGCCGAACCAGTAGCTCACCTTCACCAACAGCACATCGTCGGCCGGCGCCGTGAAGATGCGCGACGCGTCGGTGCTGAAGTCGAAGTCGCCCGCCGGCGCGCGATCACGTCGCTGCTGCGTCCAGACGATGAAGAGCGAGGATCCCGGGCGGAACTCCCACCGGAAGATCGCGTTCAGTCGCAACGAACGCAGGTTGAAATCGGGCTGCGCGATCGAGAAGGGAGCGGCTGGGCCGCCACCGTCGGGATCGATCGTGAGCTGGCCGCCCGAGGACGTGATCGTGCCGGCATCGATGCCGTATCGTACGAAGTCGTAGGTGCGCGGGGCGTACACCTCCTTGATGGCGCCGTAGTCGCCGGCTGAGATCAGGGGCTGAAGATAGACCTGCAGGGATGTTCGCGGCGAGGTGACCACGTTCACCCGGGTGGTCATCGACACTTCCGTCTGGCCGAGCTCGCCGAACACGTACCGGCTGCCGTAGGTCCGCGTGGCCAACGGATCGGCCACGGTGGCGAGGTACTGCGCGGCGACGATGTTGCGGCGGATCGTCGGGCCGGCTGTCAGGGCGAGCGCCGGCAGCGGCCGCCACGCCAACTGGAGGTCGATGGCGGTGGCCGAGGCGTTGAACTCGCGTGCCGTGTACGTGGCGCCCGCCCAGAGCACGACACGCCGGCGCGAATCGGTGGCCAGGGCCAACTGCAGCCCGCGGTTGCCCGGACGGACCACGGTGGGACCGCCGCGCGTGAGTTTGTCGTCCCAGACGCGCTTCGCGTACGAGAAAAGCACGGACGAACGCCAGAAGTTGCGGAACTGGAACACCACGGAGCTCTGCCAGCCGTCGCCCTGCAGTTGGCGGCCGTAGTTCCAGGTCCACCACTTCGACACCCACCAGGTCCGCTCGCGGGTCCAGCGGTCCGGTGTCAGCTTGCGGAACTGGACGAGCGCATGGGCGCCCGCGCGGTCGGTCTGCGTCGAATACCCCGCGTCGTTCACCTCGATTCCCGGGCTCATGCCCCAGATGCCGAGGTTGACCGTCATGTTGCCGCTGTTGCGATTGAGGTTGGCCTGTCCCGTCCAGCCGGAGAGGCTGGTCGCGGCGGGATCCAGCCGGACGTGCGGCGCGTCGGGGCGCTGGTAGTAGCGCTGCTCGGCGCGCTGCAGGCGCGTGATCGCCTGCGTGGTCCCGTGCACCCAGCTGCCGGCGACGCCGCCGTGCACCACCCACTTGCGCGCGCTGTCGAGGAACACGTGGCCGTCGAGGCCAAGCATCGACGCCCGGCCGACGAGCAGGGCGGCCAGCGCCGGGTCGCTCACGTCGCGGATCACCGACGTGCCGAGGATGCCGATGGCGCCGCGCCGCCCGAGTTCCCGCTGCGCGCGGAACACGGCGTAGTTGGTAAGCGGCTCCACCTCCGGCCGGGTGGTCTGCACGTCGTCGGACACGCGGGCGCGCTCGCGGCCGGTCACGGCGTCCAGCGCGCCAATTGTCCAGCCGCCCCGCGTTCGGCCGACCAGCTTGGTTGCGCCGAGGATGGTGGTGGACGCCGGCACGTCGACGTAGGTGCCGCTGACGCGTCCCTGCGGCGCGCGGCCGATGCGGCGGCTGTAGAAGAGCGTGGGCTCAGGGCGGAAGAAGCCCCAGTACTCGCTTGCGCCGCTGCGGCCGAAGTTGCCGAAGACCTTGGCGCCCTCGGTGAAAAACGGGCGCCGCTCCTCGAAGAACACCTCGAACTGCGTGAGGTTGACGACGGCCGGGTCCACCTCGACCTGGCCGAAATCCGGATTGAACGCGGCGTCCAGCGTGAGGCTGCTCGACACGCCGTACTTCATGTCGAGACCGGCGGCGCCGAACAGGCGCGAGCCGTCGTTGAACGGCGTGCCCGGCGTGGTTGGCGCGATAAACTCGCCGCGGGACGTCACGTAGGGCAGAAACTCGAGGGTCGTCGGCGGGCGGATGCCCGCGATGCCTTCGAGGTGCGCCATTCGCGACGCCAGCCCCGACTCGTTCTTGCGAACGAGCTGCAGCCAGTCCGATTCGTTGCGCCGCTGGATGATCCGCTGCACGTTGATGCCCCACGTATAGCGTTCCGCCTTCGGAAAGCGCAGTTGCGACAGGGGGATGCGCATCTCGACGGTCCAGCCGTCGGCGCCCACCTCGACGGCGGATTCCCACACGGCGTCCCACGTCGAGTCGAGGAAGTTGTCGTTGTAGATCAACGCGTCGCGCTGGACGCCGGCGGCCGACACGGCGAACTGCGCGCCGGTCAGATGGTCGTTGTGCGGATCGACGTACACCACGAGGGCGTCGGCTTCGACCTGGGCATCGCGGCGGGACAACTGGCGGACGATCGCACCCGGGTCGCGGTCCAGCAAGTGCACCGCCACGTAAATGGCGTGATCGTCGTACGCGACGCGAACCCGCGTGTCCTCCGTGGCGGGCTGACCCTCGTTCGGGTCGCGCTGCAGGAAGCCCGACAGCGGCACCGCTTCGGTCCAGACGAGGTCGTCGAGGCGGCCGTCGATCTTGGGCGCGGACGAGGCTCGCACAGCCATGAGCGCCCGGACCGGTAGCGGCTGTGCGCGCGCAGAGGCGGGACAGGCGCTGGCTCCACCGAGCACGAGCAGGCACAGGGCGACGAGACGACGCCGTGCGCTCGTCAGGCCCTCCTTGCCAGCGCCGCGCGGACGCCGGCGGCGTAGTCTGGGTGCACCTTCTCGAGATGCCCGAGTTGGCGCTCGATGATGAATTCCGGTACGCCCTGCATCGCGTCGGCGAAGTTGGAGAACAGCCGGGCTTTCTGGCCGGCGTCGAACAGATTGAACAGCGCGCGGGGCTGACCGTAGTCGTCGTTGCCCTCGCGGTGGTTGTAGCGATCCGCATCGCCCGAGACCTTCAGGGGCGGCTCGGCCAGATTCGGATTCTCGACCGGACCGTTGAACGAGTTTGGCTCGTAGAACGCGTCTGAATTCGGATTGTTCGGGAAGAACCGCATCTGGCCGTCCTTGTGGTAGTGGTGCACCGGGCATCTCGGCGCGTTCACGGGTAACGCCTCGTAATGCGTGCCCAGGCGGTGACGGTGCGCGTCGGCATAGGAGAAGATCCGCGCCTGCAGCATCTTGTCGGGCGAGAAGCCGATGCCCTGAACGATGTTCGAGGGCGCAAAGGCCGCTTGCTCGACTTCCGCGAAGTAGTTCTCCGGGTTGCGGTTCAGTTCCATCACGCCTACGTCGATCACCGGATAGTCGCGATGTGGCCAGACTTTGGTCAGGTCGAACGGATTGTAGGGTGTCTTCTCGGCGTCCATCTCCGGCATGATCTGCACCTGAAGGCGCCACCTGGGGAAGTCGCCTTTCTCAATCGCGCCGAACAGATCTTCTTGCGTGGACTCGCGGGTTTTGCCAACGATGCGTTCGGCCTCGGCGTTGGTCCAGTGCTTGTGGCCCTGCAGGGTCTTGAAGTGGAACTTCACCCAGAACCGCTCTTGTTGGGCGTTGATGAAGCTGTAGGTGTGGCTGCCGTAGCCGTTGATGTGGCGCACGCCGATCGGCAGGCCACGATCCGACATCAGGATGGTCACCTGGTGCAACGATTCCGGCGACAGCGACCAGAAATCCCACATGGCGGTCGCCGAACGCAGGTTGGTCCGGGGATGCCGCTTCTGGGTATGGATGAAATCTGGGAACTTGTATGGGTCGCGGACGAAGAAGACCGGCGTGTTGTTGCCCACCAGGTCCCAGTTGCCTTCCTCGGTGTAGAACTTCAACGCGAAGCCACGCACGTCGCGTTCGGCGTCGGCTGCGCCAGCCTCGCCCGCCACGGTCGAGAAGCGCGCGAACATGTCGGTCTTCTTGCCAACCTTCGAGAAGATGTTGGCCTTGGTGTACCGGGTGATGTCGTGGGTGATGGTGAGGGTCCCGTAGGCGCCCCAGCCCTTGGCATGGACCGGGCGCTCGGCGATGCGCTCACGATTCTGGTGAGCGAGCTTCTCGAGCAGTTGGTAGTCCTGCATCAACACCGGGCCGCGCGGGCCGGCGGTGAGCGCATTCTGGTTGTCGGCGATGGGGGCGCCGGCGGAAGTGGTGAGTGTGGGTTTGTCAGCCAATGTGTGCTCCTCTCTCTTGGTATCAACTAGCTTCGCCGATTTTGCGTCGGCGCGGCAAGAGCGAAAGCAGAATCGGCGAACCATTCCCTTAATTTCTGCGTTATAAGAGACGTGGAAGGCGATGGCTGACATCGAGCTGCCCGACCTGCTGGCGCGGTGCCGGGCTGGCGACGAACTGGCCTGGGAGGCGTTTGTTCGCCGGTTCCAGGGCCGGGTGTATTCGATCGCCTTTGCCTACGCCGGCCAGGCCGACGACGCCCGGGAACTGGCGCAGGACATTTTTGTGCGGCTCTTCGAAACCCGGCGGAAATGGGCGGATGCGCCGATCTTCCTGCCCTGGCTGATTCGGACAGCTCGCAATCTCTCGGTGGACTACCTGCGCCGCAGGGGCGCCCGCACCAAAGCGACGGAATCCGAGATCGACGACGCGGCCGAATTGGCTGGCGCGGGGCTTGACCCGGAGTCGCAGGCCATCGCCGGCAGCCGCCGGTCTCTCGTGTGGCGCGCGCTGAGGCGTCTGACGACGATCAATCGCGAGGTCCTGGTGCTGCGCGAAATCCAGGGACTGTCGCTCGAAGACGTGGCGGGGATGTTGCGCATCCCCATCGGCACGGTGAAGTCCCGGTCGAATCGTGCGCGGCTGGAGCTGGCTCAGCATGTCCTGTCGCTTGAACAGGCGGCCGGACCCGAACCCCCTCGATAGGAAGACCGATGGATCCACGCACCTATCGCGAACGGCGTCGCCAGGCTCAGTTGAGCCCATCGGAGAGTCGCGACCTCACACACGCTGTGCTGGCGCGAACAACCGGCGGGACATGCGCCAGGTCCCATAATGTGCTCGCCAGTTTCGTGGACGGCGATCTCGACGCCGGCACCACGGCCCTCTTGCAGGAGCATCTAGATGGATGTATCGGGTGCCAGGCGCTGGTTGCCACGTTGCGGCAAATCCGAATCGTGCTGCCGGCGATGGCGGAAATGGCCCTGGGCAACGCGTTTACGGCTCGCGTGATCGCCGCCACCTCGGCGTTGGCGACCGAACGCGCACGGCAGGCGGCTGCCTCGGTAACTTGGTGGACGCGGCTGGTGGCTCGACCCAGTTTCAGCCTTGAAGTGGCCTACGTTTGCACGCTGCTGTTCATCCTGGTCATCGGCGGCAACCCCGCCATGTTTGCCGAGACCTTGAAGGGCAAGGCGCAGGCGCTCACCGCCTCGGCCGCCACGGCGGTCGGGCAGCGTGTCGATCGAGCGCGCGGCGATCCTCGTGTGGTGCACGGACGCCAAACGCTGTCCGCGTGGCTGGACATGGCCGTCAGCGACGTCATGGCGAGCCCTGTCGTCGTGCGAACCTGGCTCGGCTGGCTGGCAGACCAGTCGATGGCGGCGTGGAAGCACGCGCGTAGCTGGCTGGCCGGCGTCTTCCGCGACATCAGCAGTTGATGGAGTCGGTCGGCCGGCACCGAACGTTCCGCGCCGGGCGTGCGTGTTGATCAGCAGAGGGCTGGTGAAGTGGCGTGCGGGATTCGTCGTCACACGCCAGCCGAACGAGGATAACCATGAACACAATGCCAACACCCGCTGACGGCTACGCGCCACAGGAGCGGCGAAATCTCTACCTGGACGATCCGCGCCGCAAACGGGAGGTCCTGGCGGTCTTGCTGTCGCTGATGCCAGGCCTAGGCCAGGTGTACGTCGGCTACTACCGTCACGGCTTTGCCTATGTAGCGACCGTCGCCAGCCTGATCGCGCTGCTGTCTGGCGGACATATGCACCGGTTGGAGCCGGCACTCGGGATGTTCCTGGCGTTTTTCTGGCTCTATAACCTGGTTGACGCCTACCGGCGCGCCTCTCTTTACAACCAGGCACTGTCTGGGCTTCGTCCCATGGACTTGCCCGAGGATCAGATGAACGCGCCGTGGCGAGGGTCGTTTGCAGGAGGGACCGCGCTGGTGCTGATCGGACTGGTCGCCTTTGCCAATACCATGTTCGGCGTGTCGCTCGAGTGGCTGGAACGGTGGTGGCCGATGGCCGTGGTCGCGCTCGGCGTGTGGCTGATCTACAACGCCATTCAGACCAGACAAATTGGGGAGTTGGTGGCTTCAGCGCCTTCGAGGTCCGAACCGCCCGTAGAGTAGCCGAGTGCCGCAGCACGGCCTCAAGTAGAGAGGCCGTGCTCGCGCAGTTTCCGGTAGAGGTTGCGTTCGCTGATCCCAAGAA
>ERZ1292640.1885-Hain-H43-02um-R1-1885-length-17139-cov-5_pt1 | contig 17139 bp, 18 predicted proteins | sample MGYA00564404_ERZ1292640 | MGnify/ENA primary metagenome ERZ1292640 (study PRJEB36523, sample SAMEA6512636) | groundwater metagenome | collected 2019-01-08 | study: AquaDiva: Metagenomics assemblies of 32 groundwater samples
ATACAATCTTTGCAATAATCTTCTTATTCCCCTAGTAGTTTGACCTTGCGAACTTATTAGAATACAATTATGTTTATCCCAGAACTTATCCTCATTTAATCTTTCCCATACAGCTGCTTTTTCCATATAAAGAATATACTTAGCATCAACTTTCTTAAATTTAATATCCTCAACATTACTAGGAATACTCCAGCCTCCACTTCCTAATTTATCCCATTTTATTATATCCCCCAAGTCTTCAATTGTAACTTTGCCCACAATAGAACCATTTTTATTTGCATTAATATGTAATTGTTCTCTAGAATTATCGGTTAATAACTCTAAATCTTCTATTATATCATCACTTTCACTTTGATCATCTACGAGATTAACATTTGTATTGGGAATAGTACGCTTAGCCATATAAAATATATCCCTTAAACTTGCATGCTTATTTTCTTCTAGCAGATTTTTACTTATCGAAGCTACTTCAACTGTTTGTAAGAATTTTTTAGCATGAGCAACATTGAAGAAATATCTTGTTGAAGTTTTATCACCTAACTCCAAAGTTCTTGTTTTTGGATTAAATACAACATTGCTTAAAGCTCTAATCGGAACAATTATATTTGGATTTTTATTTTTCTCTATATCCTTAATCACCTTTAACCCTAATCCTTTTAAATTTTCTATAGATCTACTTTTCTTTGTCATTTTCAGCCTCTAATGTAGGAAGTTCTTTTTTTAATAATTTTTGTAATCTTTCTTGCAATATCTCTTTTTTGTAACTTGTTAAACTTGATAATGAATTAGCTAGCTCTGGAATATATTTTTCAAATAAATTAATTTTATTGCGTTGTTCTGCTGCTCTGATATGCTTATTTATATAAATGCTTAATTTTCTTCCGCATTCTTGCAACGCTAATTTAATCTCCTTAATAATTTCATCATAATGGGCAATTGCTTCTTTTGCCTCGCTTGTAAATGGGACCCATACACTTGCCATATGAATCAAAATTAATGCTGGTCCAGTGGGTAAATTATTTCCTGATTGTTGCAATCCATAAGGTTTCCAATTAGTTTCAGCAATAGCTTCTGTAATTGCACAAGCACCTTGTTGATAGAGTAAAGGAACCTTATTAGCCAGCCTCATTAATCTTACTTGTGCTTCTTTATCTAACTCGCCCCCATAAGCAATTCCAACTTCAATAATAAATGGCATTCCTCTATAAACACTTGGTGATCTAGAAATTGTTGCATAAAAATCAGCTTGAATTTCCTTCCTTAACCCTTTTTCAAGTAATTCAGCTGTAATAGGACTAAGGCAATCGCTTGACGGGGCCATTATTTTTGTCTCTTGTAATGATTTAAATAATAATTCAGATTGTTTATGATCAAGTTGTTTTGGTTTCATATCTGCTCTTAATTTTGCTTTGCTACAAATTTCTTGTGCTGTCTGTGCTCCAATCCTAGAAAAATCGCTTTGTAAAAATCCTTGTAATGTATTTGCGCGAGTATCATGAAGCATTTTCATTAATTGCCCAAGTTCAATACCATAGGGGTGCGGCTTGATTTCTTTAGCTTCATGAGGCAGTTGTTCAGTTACCCTTACATATTGAAATTTCTCTTTTTCAGGATTTATATAAGTAAAAGTAGCATGGGGGTTTACAATTGCAGTTTGTTTAATATACTCATCAACACTTTGTTTTCCTTTTAAATATCTTCCTTCAATTTCTAATTCAACCTTAGTTCCATTTTCTTTATCCCAATTTATTTCTTCATCTTTTATTATATGCGGCTCATTTTTCTTTGTATCAATTTGTAATTCAAAATAATGAGCTGGTTTTTTGGGGCTAATTCTAGAATAAATCTTAATTGGCTTACCTGTTGTTAGTTGTGAATAAAGAACAGCTGCGCTTATACCAATCCCCTGCTGTCCACGATTTTGTTTTAAAGTATGAAATTTACTTCCATATAATAATTTACCAAAGATATTTGGAATTTGTTGCTTAACTATACCTGGGCCATTATCTTCTACAATAACTTTAAATCTGTCTTCTGCAAGTTGATTAAGTTCAACTTTTATTTCAGGTAAAACCTTCATTTCAGTACATGCATCTAAAGCATTATCCACGGCCTCTTTAACAACCATCATTAAAGCTCGTGTAGGATTATCAAAACCAAGTAAATGTCTATTCTTTAAGAAAAATTCTGATATGGAAATTTCGCGTTGTTGCTTTGCTAATTCATATGCTTTTATATTATCTGTCATTTTAATTATAGATTTTATTTATTTTCTTTTGCTTTTCTAAATAAGAGTAAACATTGCCATGCTCACTTCCCTGTAATAAATTTATAATAGCGTGTCTTGCAATATTAAGATTAATTTGACCTCCAATTATGCTTACTGTTTTTCCATAAATAGAAATCTCAACATTCGCTAATTGTTCTATTAACTTGCGAGCCTTTCCTTCTCTTCCAATTAATCTTGCCTTTACCCTTGTTAAATCATTTTTAGTTTTTCTAGAGAAAATAGGGATATTAATTATTTCAATATCTTTGCCTTCTTCCAATAAAGTTAAAGCAATATCGGGATTAAAACCTCTGCCTATGGCATTTATAATCTTTTTTGCTAAATAAACATCCAGTCCATTATCACCATTAATAATAATATCACCTTCTTGTGAATTTATTTCTAATTTTGTATTGGTTAATTTAGAGATTCTTCTTTTTGTTTCTCCCTTTTTCCCAATTAAAATTGCAATTCTTTCTTTTGGAATTCTAATTTCGTCCATATTAGAATTCTTCTTGTATCTCGGTTTCTTTTATATAACCTTTCCTTTTTAACCAATCTACTTGATTTGGTTGATATTTAAATATTATGTCACCTTTATCATTATCAAATTCCCATGGTTCAACCAATAATAAATCACCTTCTCTAATCCACAACTTTCTTTTTAATCTTCCAGGAACTCGGCATATCCTTGTTTTTCCATCTAGACACCTTACTCTCATTCTACTTCCGCCCAGTCTTTGCTCTATAAAACCAAGTACTTCTTTGTTTCTTGGTACTCTAATTCTAAATTCTGGTTGTTCTTGGTTAAATTCCATTTTAAGAAAAGAGATTTAAATTGTTTTATAAATCTTTTGTAATTTTATTCAGAATTTTCATCCTTTTCAATTAATCTAAAACATATTGTTGTGCGATAAACCTGTTTGCTGGTCATTCTGCTTGTTTTATACAAACTTCTTGATCTCTTAATTGTTCCGGGAAATCTTTGCTTTAATTTCCTTCCTAACTGTACTAAGAAATATTTATTTGTCAAATAGAGATCAGTTCCAAACTTTTTATAAATCTCCCTAGAAATAAAAACATGTCCTGCTTTCTCTATCTCATTTTTTACGTATACTAAAATTTCTTTATTATTTGGCCTTATTTGTAAAATTCCTTCATAATATCTTGAGTTTGTATAAATCATATTCCAAAAACTATTGCATGGGGGATATTTTTAATTTTTATTATATTCTCTTCTTCAATAATTCTATTTTTAATTGCTAATTTTACAGCATCTTTTCCCACAATATTAATATTTTTAGCATTTCTTAATATTTTCACAATTTTCTCTTCATCCATTAATTCTCCTTTGTAAAATCTCTCTCCTAAATCTAACTTTAAATTATTTTCAGAAAAATTCTTGCCAATCAAATTTTCATCGCATATTGCAACTACTTCATTTTGTTCTGTTTTATTTATTTTTAGATAAATCATATCTTTGTTCTAACTGGATTTTTTGCTCCACATGCAGTACATTTCATCATTGTAATGCGCTCTTCTTTTTTTAAAACTGTGTCTGGTTTCTTGCAAACAGGACAAAGTACAAATTCATTTGTGTATTGTTCTATCTTAGCATTAATTAATGAGGATGAGATTTTTCTTCCCAATATTAATCTCGGACCATCTATGCTACCTGGGCTAGCTAATTCCCTTAATAAATATTTTAATAAATGGTTTTGATCGCGATTTAATGTTTTAGCGATCATACTAAAATTTGATATTACTGTTTTATTACCTTGTATATGACCTGTTACTTTAGGTAGTTCAAAACGTTCTGTAGTTTGTTTTATCTCAGGTAAATTAGCCTTTGCCCTTTCCAATAGCTTCTCATAGTTTTCCATAATTTCGAATTAAGAATTAAGTTTTTAAAGGTTTTTATAATAATAACCTGTATCTTCCTTTAACCTCATAGACCTGGCCTTCTTTTATTAATTCTTAAAGTATTTTATTAACTTCTTCTAAATTAGAATGCAATTCTGTTTTAATTTCCTCTAACGCAATTCCTAAATTTTCTTCGTTCTTCTCAATTAAATTTAATAATTCGTTTCTTAAATTACTAGAAGCAAAGTTTATTTCTTCATAAGTAATTTCTGGTTCTTTTTCTTTTTCCAATTTAATTTCTTTAGGCTCTTGTGGTAATCCATATTCCTTAATTAATTCCAATTTCCTTAGTAATTCTTCGTTTGGAGAAACTTTTTTAACAATTTCTGGTAAAATATAAACCTCGTCGTTATATCTCTTAATTTTACCAATAACTAAAACAATATCTCCAATATTTATGTTATCCAAAATTCTGGTATCTTCCCTCCAGGTTTTTAATCTAATTTGAGCAGAACTATCATCTATTGTTATTGTAACATAAATTTTATCTTCATTTTGAAATTTATTTACAACATTTGCTATAACATTAATTCTAGAAATTTTTTTATCATTTAATAAAATATAATTTGATTCAAATTCTCCAGTTGTAACTACGAAATTATTTTCTCTTAAATCGTTTAACCATAATTTATGCGCAATTAATCTGTTAATTTGTTCCATTATAATCTGCTTACAAAGCCCCTACGAGGTTCAAATATTTCAGCTTCTCTTTTTAATTGTTCAATTACTTCTTCAACCTGTGCTTCATTAATATTTTGTTCGGCTGCTTCTGTAATAACATCTGTAATTGGAATCATTTTTCCAAGTTTATTCTCTAATCTTTTTATTATTTCACGTATTGTAACAATTCTAGAACGCTGGGATGCTGGAAGTCCTGTCGCTATTCTATCTATATCTATTTGTCCTGTTTCATAATCAAAGCCAACTTGCATTAAACAATGTTTTAATAATTCAATAGCCCTTTTCGCATCTTCTCGAGTAACTTTATCTGATAACCTTACCCTAGCTGAGGCTTCTGCTAGTCTAACTAAGGCTTCTAATTGTCTAGCACTTATAGGAATTGGCCTTATTTCACTTTCTCCCACTTGTGCACTATTTCTTAATCCAACATAAAATTCTTTTATCTCTTCTATCGCTACATTTGTTAAGTGGGGAATAACTTTTTGTCTTGCATATGAAAGATATTTTTTTACTAACTGTGGAGGGATTTCTGTTCTTATATCCTCTGGATTTTGTTGTAAATTTAAAACATGACCTGCGATTTTTTCATCTAAGTCTCTATTTGGTAAATCTCGGATAGGAAAAATTAAATCAAATCTATTAATTAATGTTGGTGGTAAGTCAATTTGTGCAGCTATTGGCGTATAAGGATCAAACCTTCCGAGTTTAGGATTAGCTGCCGCCAAAACAGTTGTTTCTGCCCTTAATGTTGCTTGTATGTTTGCTTTTGAAATACTAATCCTTTGTTGCTCTAATGCTTCATGTAATGCATCTCTATCTTCCGGATTCATTTTATCTAACTCGTCTATAACAGCTATTCCTCCATTTGCTAATACTAATGCTCCTGCTTCTAAAGCCCATCCTCGTAAAAATTCATCTTTTACAACTGTTGCGGTTAAACCTGCTCCAGTAGATCCTTTTCCAGAAACTAATCTTCCTTTAGGCGCAATCTTAGAAATAAATGTAAGCATTTGACTTTTTCCTGATCCCGGATCACCAACTAATAATATATGTATATCCCCTCTTGTAGTTGTACCATCTTCCTTAAGTTTCTTTACACCGCCCATTAATTGCAATACAAATGCCTCTTTAATTTTTTCGTGACCATATATACTCGGGGCCATTGATTTAACTAATTTTTCAAATATTTTAGGATCCTGTGATAATTTTTTTATTTCTTTTTCATCTGTCTCATCTAAATCTAGTTCTCCAAATGATTTTTCAATTGGTTCAATATTATTTGCTTCTATCATTAAATCATATCTAATTGATTGTGCACCTGTTCTTAAAAAAATTGGAACTTCTTTTACAATTCCATAAACAATAACCTTACTTCCAGGGGTTGTTTTTTTCTCCATTTTTGGCTCTACTAAATCCTCTCTTAAGAAAACACTTAATCTCTTTGGTTGTTCTCCCCCTTCTAAAGATTCTGGAATTTCCTCCAGCACTAAACGTTGAGCATCAACCAAATCCTTACTAACCAATCTAAATCTTCCTCTTCTGCCACACGAGCATCTTGTTGGTTCTTTAAATCTTGAATCTAACTGTAACATTGTAATTGTATTGCCACAAGAGGGGCATTCAAATTTCGCAGAGGTAACTTGAGGACGTACATCAGAACTTTGTCTTACTATCCCCTCTATAATCATAAACTTGTTTAAATGGCTGCTTCTAATGTCTCGAACAAAGACAAATTGGTCCCTTGGTAGATTATAAAGGCGAACTCTGAAGTTTTTTAATTGAAAATCAAAACTATCAATTGCTAATTCTGCTGCTCTTATTGTTTCTTCCGGTTCCTCGAGTAATTGATCAGCTAATTCGGGGTCAAACTTCGCTAGTTCTGCAAAGTCTATTTTTAATACATTAATGCCACGAGAAACTAAATGATGCAAGGCATCTTCATAATTATAACTAAAAAATTCTTTAAAGCGTTCAATTTGTTCTGTAGCATCAACATGCATTTTATCTTAATTTTCTTAGATTTGTAACCAGTTTAGCAACAGCTTCTCTTAATTTAGCTTCTGATCTTGTCCCTGTACAAACTATTTTTCCATTGCTAAATAATAAAAACGTGGCCCTTGTTCCGGGTAATTTATAAACTAATCCTGGGAATTGTTCTGGTTCGTATTCTGTATTCTCTAGCTTCATTGCTAATGAATTAAGGTTTAAGTCCATATTAATTGTACCAGAAGCAACCATATTTTGTATATTAATTTTTGGTTTTATTTTAATTTTTATTCTTATTTTTCTTAAATTTTCAATTATTTTACCTATGCTTTCTTTAACTTTGGTTATGGATTTAGCACCAGTACAAACAACCTTGCCAGAACTAAAAATCAAAGCTGAAGTTTTAGGATTTTTTATGCGCATTACCAAACCTGGAAATTGTTCTGGATTATATTCTGTGTTTGGTAAAACCTCAGCAAGTTTTATTAAAGGAATGTCGTGTTCTAAACTTGTAGAAACAACAATATTTTGTATTTTTATTTTAGTTTTATTTCTAGCCATTAATAAATGCACCCCCCATTTTAATAGTTTTATTTATAAAGGAATAGAAAGATATATAAAGGTTCTTTATAAATAAAGTGTAATTACTTAAAAATAATTAAATCTTATTAAATCCGACTTCAAATTCTTTATCTTTAATTTTAAACTTCTCAGAATTTTTAGCATTAAATTTCTTTACTAATTTAGCGTTTGTTAATTTCTTAATTAAATTTAAATCTAAACCTTGCTTAGATTCTAAATATAATTTAACTTTATCTTGTCTATTTAATTTAGCTTTCTTTCTTAAATCTTGTATTCTTCTCAAAACTTCTCTTGTAAATCCTTCTTTTTCAAGTTCAGGTGTCAACTTGGTATTTAATATAATTTTAAATTCTTCATCTATTGGTTGCTTTTTAATTATTATTTTTTTGCAATTAACTTGTAATTTAATTAAATCTTGTAAATTTTTAACTGCATTCAAGATAGCTTCATTTTTTGTTAATATTGTAATTTCGAGTAAAGGCCATCTTACACCAATTTGTTTTTCATTTCTTTCGCTTAAAATTCCTTGTATAACATTTTTGGCGTGATTCATATTATCCTCTAAAACTTTCTTAATCATTCTCTTATCTGCTAATGGCCATTCTGTTAAATGAACATTTTCATTTTCAACATTTTGATAAATAAAATCAGAAATATATGGGGCAAATGGTGCTAATAATTTACTTAATCTTTCAAACATATAGTTAAAAACATAACCAAGAGTGGCATCATTATTATCTGCTCTATTCCTTATTAATTTAATATAACTTCTAGAAAGATCTTCATTTACGAACTCTATAAATAAAGTTAGGCACTTATGATAACTATGCTTTTCTAATTCTCCTGTAACATCATTAATTAAGCTATTTATCCTAGATATTATCCATTGATCTTCTAGTTGTAATTTTGGCTTATTTGTTGATTTAAGGTTTTTAGAATATTGATAAGAATTCCATAGTATAGTTAAGAAAGGCGTTACTTGTTGATTTACCAATTTTACACTAAATTTCTTATCATCACCTGGTTCGCTAATACAAAATTGTAATCTTGTTGCATCTACCCCGACTGTATTAAACATTTCCCGGGGGTTTATTATATTGCCCTTACTTTTACTCATCTTTTCTCCATTTTCATCTACAACAAGTCCTGCACAAACTACGTTTTTATAAGCATTTTTTCCAAATAATAAAGTTCCAAGAACATGTAAGGTATAAAACCACCCTCTAGTCTGGTCGATCGCTTCTGCTATGAAATCGTAAGGAAAACTTTTTTCAAAAATTTCTTTATTTTCAAAAGGATAATGAAATTGAGCGAATGTTGCTGAACCAGAATCATACCAACAATCAATAACATCTGGTACTCTAATCATCGCCGACTTACACTTATTGCATTTAATTTTAACTTCATCTATTTCTGGTTTGTGTAAATCAACTTCTTTTTTCATTCCAGATAAATCTTTTAATTCTTTTATACTTCCGATTACAATTTCATTTTTACATTTATTACATCTCCATATTGGTAAAGGAGTCCCCCAGAATTTTTTTCTCGATAATGCCCAATCTTTTGCTCCCTCTAACCAATTACCAAATCTGCCTTCTTTAATATGCTTAGGAATCCAATTTATTTTTTCATTATTCTTTAATAATTCTTGTCTTATAGAAGAAACTTTAATGAACCATGATTTCATTGCATAATAAATCAAAGGAGTTTCACATCTCCAACAAAACGGATAAGTATGGGTATAATTTTCTTTTTTAAATAAAATTCCTTTTTTTTCTAAATATTCAATAATTTTAGGGTCTGCATCTTTAACAAACATTCTTTTAAAATCGCTTACTTCGTTACTAAAATGTCCTGTCTCATCTATCGGCTTTACAAAATCAATTTTATTTAATTTACAAACTTCGTAATCATCTTCTCCAAACGCGGGGGCGAGGTGAATTAAACCTGTTCCTTCTTCAGCAGATACAAAATCAACTAAAATAATCCTAAAAGAATTTTTTAGATTTTTAAAATAAGGAAACATTGATTCATATTTTAGGCCTTTTAATTTTTCACCTTTAAATTCTTCAATTATTTTTGGATTTTCAAATAATTTATTAACTAAACTTTTTAATAAAACATATTCCTCATTTCCTTCTTTTACAACTACATAAATCAAATTTTTATCTGCTCCAATTGCTAAATTACTTGGTAATGTCCATGCAGTTGTTGTAAACGCAAGTAGGTATCTATTTTTATAATTTTTAAGTTTGAATTTCACATAAATCGCTGGCTCTGTAATATCTTTATAGCCTAAAGCAACTTCATGAGAGCTTAAAGGTGTTTCGCATCTTGGACAAAATGGAACAACCTTATGTCCTTCATATAGCATTTTTTTATTATATAACTCTTTTAATGACCACCAAACACTCTCAATATATTTATTATCTAAGGTAATATAGGGATTTTCGAGATCAATCCAAAAAGCCATTTTATCTGTAAGCTTATTCCATTCTTTAATATAAGAAAATACACTTTCTTTACAATGTTTGTTAAACTTGCCAATACCATAATTTAAAATATCTTTTTTTGAGTTTAACTTTAATGATTTCTCAACTTGAACTTCTACTGGTAAACCATGACAATCCCAACCTCCTTTTCTAGGAACTGTAAATCCTTGCATGTACTTAAAGCGACAAAATAAATCTTTGAAGACACGGGCTTCAACATGATGCAATCCAGGAGGCGCATTTGCTGTTGGTGGTCCTTCTAAGAATGAATAAAGTTTTTTATTTGGATCATATTGCAAGCTTTTCTTTATTTCCTTGCCTTGTTTGTTCCAAAACTTTGTTATCTCTTCTTCAACATGTTTAAAATTGTACATAAGAATAAGCCCCATACTGCACTTTAAATATTTTTCTAGAAAGTAAAAAGCAAAGTTTTATAAATAATAATTCTAAACAGAAATTAAACATTGGTCAGCTACTTCTCGTAGTTTGTCAATGTAATAAATAGATAAGGAGTGTAAAAAATATGTACAATAAGAATAGAAGATTTGGTGAAAATAGAGGGGGATATAGTGGGGGAGGAAGAAGCTTTGCCCCGGTTAATGTTGGAGATGAACTAGAGTTAAAGATAGAAGCAGTTGGAGAAAAAGGGGATGGAATTGCAAAGATTAAAGGCTTTGTAATCTTCGTGCCAAATGCCAAACAAGGGGAAACTGTAAAGGTTAGAATAACTAAGGTATTAAGGAAAGTGGGCTTTGGAGAAATAGTTGGTGCAGGAAGTTCTGTACAAGAATCTGAAGAAATTAGTGAGGGTTCGGATGAGGAAGCTCAAGAAATAGTTGATGAAGTAGAAGAAGAAATAGAAGATTCTGAAGAATTCTAATCATTATTTCATAATTATCTTATTTCTTTTTTTCTTTTTTATTAACATAACTTTTATAAATATTATTAGTTTAGTTCTATGAATGAATGATATCTGGATAGAAAAACACAGACCTAAAACCTTTGATGAAGTAGTTGGGCAAGAAATTATTGTTAATAGAGTAAGGGCAATGACCGAACAAAAAAATATTCCTCATATGCTTTTTACGGGTCCGCCCGGAACAGGAAAAACAACAGTTGCATTAGTTATAGCTAAAACATTATTTAAAGATAATTGGAGACAAAATTTTCTTGAAACAAACGCCTCTAGCGAACGTGGGATAGATGTTATAAGAGAAAACATTAAAGATTTCGCGCGTACACGACCAATCGGGGTTGATATTCCTAAAATTATTTTATTAGATGAGGCAGATGCATTAACAAGGGATGCCCAAAATGCTTTAAGAAGAACAATGGAGCAATATTCTGAAAATTGTAGATTTATTTTATCAGCTAATTACTCAAGTAAAATAATCGAACCAATACAAAGCAGATGTGCTATCTTCAGATTTAAACCATTAATGCTAGAAGACATTAAAAAGGTTGTCAAAAAAATTACAAGGGAAGAGAAATTAAAAATCAATGATGATGTCGTTGAGTTAATTTATAATGTTTCTGAAGGAGATTTAAGGAGAGTAGAAAATATATTACAAAGCTGTGCTACAATAAGCAATGAAATTAATGAAAAATTAGTTAATGAAATTAGTCTAACTGCAAATCCAAAAGAAATTAAGGACATAATTGAATTAGCTTTAAGCAAAGAGTTTCTAAATGCCAGGAATAAATTATTGGATTTAATGTTAAAAAATGGTTTCTCTGGTTTAGACATTATTAAACAAATACAAAAAGAAATCTTAAACTTAAAAGTTGAGGATAATAAAAAACTAGAATTAATTGATAAATGTGGCGAAATAGAGTTTAGATTAGTTGAGGGTAGTGATGATTTTGTGCAGCTTGAATCTTTTTTAGCTTTTATGGGAAGATAAGATGGAAATTATAAAGGATGATAGAAAAAAACAGCTTTTTGGATTGATTATAAATTTATGTAATTTAATTGAAAAGGAAAATTTCAAAGAATACTTCAGGCTAAAAGAAGGTTTTAACAATTTATTAAGAGATATATTTGGATCACGGCTTAAGCATGGAAGTGAAGCCTAGGAGTGGGACAATGCAAGAAATGGTTTAGATACAATATTTACATTAAACTCTGTTTTTAATGGTGATGAGTATGAAAAAAGGAAAAAAGAGCAAATGATTAAAGCATTAAGAAGAATTGAAGAACTTAAAAATTATTTATAAAATGTTAATTAATAAATACAAACCAAAAAATTTAAGTGAGATACAAGGTCAAAGCATCCCTTTAGAAGAATTACAAGAAGCAATTCTAAAAAAACAACCAATATTAATTTACGGAAAAGTTGGAACTGGAAAAACTGCAAGTGTTTATGCCTTAGCAAAAGCATTAGATTATGAAATTTTAGAGGTAAATGCAAGTGATTTAAGAAATAAAGAACAAATTCAAAATGTTGTAATTAATAATATCAAACAAGCTAGCTTATTTGGTAAAGATAAAATTATTTTAATAGACGAGATTGATGGGATTAATGCAGAAGACAGGGGCGGGTTACAAGAGCTATTAAAAGAAATAGAAAATAGCACTTACCCTATTGTTATTACAGCAAATGATCCTTGGAATTCAAAATTCAGTGCATTAAGAAAAAAATGTAAATTAATTGAGTTTAATAACTTAGGTATTGTAACAATAATAAAGATTTTAAAGGAAATCGTAAAAAAAGAAAATTTAAATTTAGATGATTCATTATTAAGGCAAATTGCAATGAAAAGTAGGGGGGATGCAAGGGCTGCAATTAATGATTTAGATTTAATACTTTTAGATAATATAATTGATTTAGATGAACGTGAAAAAGAAGAAACTATTTTTAATGTATTAAGAACAATTTTCAAAACTAAGGACTTAGATGCATTAAAGAAAATATTCGATAATTCTAAAGAGGATTTAGATGAAATATTTTTATGGATAGATGAGAATTTAGCTAAAGATTATAGTGAGGGAGAGCTCGCAAAGGCATATTATTATTTAAGTAAAGCTAATATTTTCAAGAAAAGGATAAATAAACAACAATATTGGAGATTTATGTATTATCAGAACTTATTGATGAGCTTCGGGGTTGCGTTAAGTAAAAATTATCCAAGTAGTAAACTTACAAATTATACTAGAACTCAAAGATTATTAAAAATATGGATTAATAATCAAAAAAATGCCAAAAGAAGCGATGTTATTAAGAAAATTTCACCTAAATTGCATATTTCAAATAAAAAATTAATAAAAGAATTGCCTTATATAAGACTAATTTTTAAAAATAATGATTTAAGCGAGAAATTTCAAATAGATAAAGAGGAATTAAAAAATTTATCTTAAAATTTCATTGAGTTTAATCTTTTAATCCGTTCTCCAACAGGCGGATGTGTTGAAAATAAATTAAATAAAACATTCCCTCTAAATGGATTAGCGATAAACAAACTACTGGCTGCTTCTGAACCAAAATTTAAGGGATGATGTTTAACAGAATTATGTATTTTTTCTAATGCCTTTGCTAATGGTTTTCCGTCTTTTACTAATCTAGCTCCTGTTTCATCTGCCAAATATTCTCTGCTTCTTGAAATAGCTAGTTGAATTATTAAAGCAATTATTGGAGTTAAAATAGCTAAAACAAGTAAACTTAGTAAATTTCCAGTACCGCGATTGTCGTCTCTGCCACCACCAAAAATAGCTGCAAATTGTGCCATTCTAGCTAAATAAGTGATTATTCCTGCAATTGTAGCAGCAATAGTTGCAATTAAAACATCCCTGTTCTTAGCATGGCTAATTTCATGTGCTAAAACTCCTTTTAATTCTTCTTTTGTTAACAAATCTAAAATTCCCTTTGTGCAGGCTACAACATAGTTACTCGGGCCACGGCCAGCACAGAAAGCATTTGCTTGCTCTGTTGGTATTAAATAAATCCCTTTTGGTTCTTGTATATTAGCTTCTTTTGCTATTTCTTTGATCATTAAATGAAGCCATGGCAATTGTGATTTCTTCATTTCTTTAGCACGATACATAAATAAAGCTATTTTATCTGAGAAGAAATAAGCAACCCCATTCATTAAAACGACAAATATAATTGCAAAAGTTAATCCTGTTTTACCAAAAAAGCTTCCTATAAATAACAATAAGCCAGTTAAGATTCCAAGCAATAATACTGTTTTAATTTGATTAATCATTTTAACCCTAGACCAAATAAAAAGATTTATATCTTTAAAAATTTTTTGATTATGAATGCCATATGATATTATAATTGGAAGAACTGAAAAAGAGCAAAAAGAGCTCGGTGATAAAGGATTAATTTTTTATGGTAAAAGCTATGTTAAAATGGGTCAAACAAGTTCTTTAAGTAATAATATTTTAATTGATGTTGCTAAAGCTCACACAATTCTAATTTCTGGTAAACGTGGCGCTGGTAAAAGTTATTCAATTGGGGTTTTTGCAGAGGAAATTGCTAATTTACCTGAAAGTGTTGGTAAGAATTTGGCTGTTTTAATATTTGACACAATGGGAATATTCTGGACAATGAAATATCCTAATTATGCTCAAATAGATGAATTAAGATTATGGGGGATGGAACCTAAAGGATTGCCTGTAAAGGTCTATGCGCCAAGTGGAAAATTTCAAGAATATAAAGAAAAAAAGATTGCTGTTGATTATAGCTTCTCAATAAAACCAAGTGAACTAACAGCAGATGATTGGTGTAATGTTTTTCAAGTTAAGATTACAGACAATATCGGAGTTTTAATTGAAAAAATTTTAACTAAACTAAAATTCGATTATGATCTTAATGATATTATTTTTGAAATAAGAAAAGACAATACAATGGATCAATTAACTAAAAGTGCTACTGAAAATAGATTCCAAGCTGTAAAAAATTGGGGTTTATTTGATATAAAAGGACTTCAAATTAAAGATATTATAAAAGGAGGTCAGGTAAGTATCCTAGATTTAAGTGCTTATGATGATTGGAATATTAAAAGTTTAGTTGTTGGTATAATTAGCAAAAAATTATTCAATGAAAGGGTTACGGCAAGAAAACAAGAAGAAACTCAAGAAATAGAATATGGCCAGCATTATTTAACTTTTGAACGTGAAGAAAAATTAGAAATGCCTTTAGTCTGGATATTTTTAGATGAAGCTCATGAACTATTAGTCAAAGAAGGGACGAATGCTGCCTTGCCATCTTTAATTCAATTATTAAGAGAAGGGAGGCAACCTGGAATTAGCTTGGTTATGGCAACGCAACAGCCAGGTGAAATTCATCATGATGTTATAACTCAAAGTGATATTGTAATTAGTCATAGAATTACTGCAAAACCAGATATTGAAGCTTTAAATACAATAAATCAAACTTATTTAACTTCTAGCATATTATTTAATTTAAATAATTTACCAAAAGTTAAGGGTGCAGCTATTATTTTAGATGATAATTCTGAGAGGATTTATCCAATTAAAGTTAGACCAAAAATGAGTTGGCATGGTGGTGAAACTCCTTCAGCAGTTAAGGTTAAAAGACAAATGCTACAAATATGATTGACAAGTTTACTTTTAGATCCAGACAAGAGGGTTATAGAGCAAGAAGTGTTTACAAGTTACTTTTCTTAAACAGAAAATACAGAATAATCAAAAAAGGAGATAAAGTTCTTGATTTAGGTTGCTATCCTGGATCTTGGTTACAGGTAATCAGACAATTGAAAGCTAATGCTATTGGTGTTGATGTAAAGCAAATTTCAAACATTCCAGATGTTAAATTTATTTTAGGTGATGTAAGAGAAGAAAAAATAATCAGAAAAATAAAGTCTTTAGGAAAATTTGATGTTGTTTTAAGTGATTTAGCACCTAAAACTTCTGGAAATAAATTACTAGATCAGGAACGTTCTTTAGAATTAAGTAAGGTAGCATTTAATATTGCTAAAGATGTTTTAAAACCAAAGGGAAATTTTGTTTGTAAGGTATTTCAAAGTAGAGAATTTGAGGAGTTCCTAAGTAAAGTTAAAAAAGAATTTTATTTTGTTAAAGCAACTAAACCAGAAGCATCTAAAAAGGAAAGTAAAGAAATGTATATTGTTGCTTTGGGTTATAAAGGTTGAAAATCTATACAAATTCGAGAAACATAAGGAGCATAAGCACCACATTTTACATTATTTAATATTTTAATTTTTTTAAAAACTTTTTTTATTTTATTAATACTTTGTTTAGGAAAATCTTTTTCTTGGCTAAAATCATAAAAATGTATAATTGTACTTTTTTTAATTTTATTTTTTATTAAACTTAAATATTCTTCTGCGTTTTTGGGAGCAGGCATAATTATTCTATCGAATTTTAATTTAATTCTTGGAATAATTTTTTTAACATCTCCTTTAAACAATTTAATATTTATAATTTTATTTGACATTAAATTTTCTAATGCATATTTATGCGCTACTGGATTTATTTCTATACCATAGATCTCCTTAGCTTTTGAATTTCTTGAAATAACAATTGGGTAAATTGCTATTCCAGAGAACATAACTAAGATTATTTCCTTAAATTTAACTTGTTTGGCTATCCTTAAACGTTCATTTGCTAATCTAGGAGAAAAATAACATTTTTCTAAATCTAATTTAAATAAAGAATTATTTTCTTTGTATAATGCTTCTTTTGTTTTCTTTCCTGCTAATATTTTGAATTTTGGTAATCTGTATTTTCCTGAGAATTGTTTTACTTTTAATAAAACAGTTTTAATGTTTTTATTTAATTTTAATAATATATTGGCAATTAATTTTTGTTTTTTTGTGCTAGTTGGAAGTTTTGAAAATACTGCGATACTTCCTATAATATTGAAAGAACTTGGTATTTCTTCTTCTGAAATCTTGTTTTTTAATACATCTTTTAAATTAACCATACAAAGATCATAAAGTAAAGTTTATATATAGTTTATCATTTAGTAATTTAAAGGGATTTACATGAAAAAAGAAAAAAGAAAAGAACCTTCTATGGCTATATTTTATTTATTTTTAATACTATTCTTTGGATGGATTCTAACTCAATTTATATTAATAAATCAAAATAGTTTAATTTTAACAGAAAATAAAATTACTGGATTAGCTTTGCAGATGGATCCTTTAAGTGGACTTGGTAATTTATTAAGCAGTGAAATCAGACTTGGAGTAAGTGGAGAATCTTTTCCAATATGGATC
>ERZ1292640.1886-Hain-H43-02um-R1-1886-length-17137-cov-45_pt1 | contig 17137 bp, 8 predicted proteins | sample MGYA00564404_ERZ1292640 | MGnify/ENA primary metagenome ERZ1292640 (study PRJEB36523, sample SAMEA6512636) | groundwater metagenome | collected 2019-01-08 | study: AquaDiva: Metagenomics assemblies of 32 groundwater samples
GCTCGAGCTGCACGTCAAGGCCGTGGTAGTTGGACGCGGCGTAGGCGCTGCGCAGACTGACGTTGTTCCATTGCGGGATGCGCCGGCGCTGGCGCTCGGTGGCCGGGGGCCCGGGCTCGGAGCCGTTCCAGTTGTAAGCGTCCATGATGTAGTTGGAGGAGGAACCCACGTAGGCGGTGGTGAGTGACAGGTTGGCCACAAGCTCCTGCTGGATGGCGAAATTCCACTGGTAGATGGTTGGCGCCGGGAAGTTTCTCTGCCAGACAGTCCAGTTCAGATTGTCAGGCGGGACGCCGGCGCCGCCCAGGAAGTCCGGCGGAATGCCGTCCCGAAGCCACAGTGCCGGCCGGATCGTCGTGGACTGCGCGGTGACATCGCGAGTGTAGGGCCAGTTGCCAACCTGGCGCCCGTTCGCTCCCAGTGATCCCTGCCCGGCATAGAACACCCCGGCGCCGGCGCGAATCACGGTGCGACGCCGGAGCTGATACGCGAACCCCAGCCGCGGCGCCCAGTTGTTGGTGTCGGTCGAGACCAGCCCGCGGCACGACCACGAGCGGCCGCACCAGCCGGCGTAAACAACCTTGTTAAAGTCGGGGCCGGGCGCCAGCTCGAGCTGGTTCATGTTGTCGTACTTGGAGAACCAGGGCGAGGTCAGCTCGTAGCGCAGGCCCAGGTTCAGCGTCAGCCGCGGCGTGAGCTTCCAGTCGTCCAGTGCGTAGAACATGAAGTTGCGAAATCGCATCGCCCCGGCCAACTGCGTCGTCAGGCGCGCCGCCGACGGCATTCCCAGCAGGAAATCGGCGAAGCTGATCCGGGTGAACTGGCCGTCGAAGGTGAAGCTGCCGTGCGATCCCTCACCCCCGAAAATGTCGGAGCGGTTCCAGCGGAGATCGGCGCCGAACTTGAAGTTGTGATTGCCGCGGTTCCAGGAGAGGTTGTTCAGGTACTGGTGCACCTGGCTGATTTTGAAGTTGGGCATCGAGCCCGGCTCGCCGAGTCCCTGGTAGCCGATCGCCCCGCTGAAACTGAACTGCGGCAGCCCGAACAGGCGATCATTGCCCGGAAGGCCGCGGATGCCGTAGCGCCCCGTCAGCTCGCTCAGCAGTTCCTTCGACAGCTCGCGCTTATCGACCTTCTGGCGGTTGAAGCCGTAACGGAATTCGTTGATCAGGTTCGGCGTGAAGATGCGCGTGTAGGAGTATGCGACGCTGCGGGCGTCGTTGTCGTCGAAGGCGCGGTCGTTGTTCTGCCCGCCGCGCGCAGGGGGAGGGAAGATGGAGCCGCGCAGGTTGTCGTAGCGGTTCAGGCTCACGCGAGCGAACATCTTGTCGCTCGCCGAGAGGTTGTGGTCGATGCGCGCGTCGTACTGGTCGCGAGTGGTGCTCCAGGGCGGGTTGTGGATGTAGTTGGCGCGGGTGCCGGAGCCGGCGAAGTTGGGCTGCGGCCACAGTTCCAGCATCTTGCGCGCGGTGGCGTCGAAGCGGTCGCCGGGGACCTGGTTCGCCGGGAACGGCTGGCCGCTGACGGGATCGCGGATCGTCGCCAGCGCGGGCGAGAAACGCCCGGCGCGCTCTTCGGCTGTCGGGACGGTGGCCATGTCGGTCTGGGCGCGCCGCTCGCGGCGGCCTTCCCAGCTCGCGAAGAAGAAGGTGCGGTCGCGCAGGATCGGGCCGCCGAAGGTGGCGCCGAACTGGTTCTGCCGCAGCACCTCGGGATCGGCCTTGCCGTCGCCGGTGCGGTCCACATAGTTGAAGGCGTCCCGGGCGTCGAAGACGTCGTTGCGCAGGTACTCGAAGGCCGAGCCGTGGAAGGCGTTGGCGCCGGACTTGAGGCTGACGATCATCAGCGCGCCGGAGTTGCGGCCGAACTCGGCCGAGAAGTTGCTGGTCTGCACCTTGAACTCGGCCACCGCGTCCAGCGACGGCACCACCACCTGCATCTTGCGGTCCTGCATGCCCATCACGTTGTTGTTGTTGTCGATGCCGTCGATGATGAAGCTGTTCTGGGTCATCGGCTGGCCGTGGGCGTTGAAGCCGCTCTCGCGGTCGCGGCTGCTCGTGGCCGGGATCACCCCGGCGGTGAGCCAGGCCAGTTGCTGGAAGTTGCGCGCGTTCAGCGGCAGGGAACTGACTTCGCGCTGGGCGACCACGTGGGCCAGCGAAGAGGTCTCCGACTGAAGCAGCGGCGCTTCGCCGGTGACCACCACCGACTCGGCGAGCTGGCCGAGCTCGAGCTGGAAGTCCACGCGGACGCGGTCCTGGGCGTGCAGGTCAATGCCTTCCCAGATGGCCTTCTTGAAGCCGGCTTTCTCGACCTGCACGTTGTAGCTGCCGATCCGCATAGGGCCCACAGTGTAGGTTCCGGTTTCCGAGGTCTCGACCGGCCAGGTTTCGTTAGTCGCGCGGTTCACGGCGGTGACCTTGGCGGCGGGCACGGCCGCTCCGCTCGCATCGGTGACGACGCCGGTGATGACGCCCATGTCCTGCTGGGCGCAAAGGGAGCCGGCCCCCAGGGCCAGCCAAAGAACGAGCACAAGGACCATACAGGCATCCCTCGGCTAGTATTGTAGGTCCTCTGAGGGCCGGGCGGGGGCCGGTTTTCATGGGGGCGAGTACAATGGGACGAGGCCCATGAAAAACCCACAACTGCGGCCGGCAGTCTGGCCGCGAATCGCTTTGCTCGTCTTGCTCTGCCCGGTCGGCCTGCGGGCGCAGGTGACGACCGCAAGCATCCTGGGCACGGTGACCGATCGCAGCGGTGCGGTGGTTCCCGGCGCTCAAGTCACGGCCACGAGCGTCGAAACCAACTTCTCGCGCGCGGTGAACGCCGACGCGGCCGGCCAATACGCGATCCGGTTTCTTCCGATCGGGACTTACCGCGTCGAGGCAACGGTCTCCGGCTTCAAGAAATTCGAGCAATCCGGCATCGTGCTGGAGGTCGGCCGCAACGCGCGCATCGACCCGGTTCTGGACCTCGGCACGCTGACCGAAACGGTCTCGGTGACCGCCGACGCCCCGATGGTGAATACGGTGGACGCCACCATCGGCCGGACCGTCAGCAACACCGAGATCCTCAACCTGCCGCTGGTTGGCCGCAACGTTTACTCGCTGCTGGACCTGACGCCCGGCGTCGGATCTCTGAACACCGGCGACAACGTCTTTGGGTTCCCGGAGACGCGCACCATGATCAACGGCTCGGTCAACGGTGGCGCCGGCTCGGTGAACTTCTTCCTGGACGGCGGCAACAACGCCACCGGCTTGCGCAACACCGGCAACGAAGTTCCCAACCCCGACGCGGTCCAGGAGTTCCGGGTGATCACCAACAGCTACGGGGCCGAATTCGGCCGTTTCGGCGGCGGTGTTATCGACGTGGTGACCAAGTCGGGCACCAACTTGCCGCACGGCTCGTTGTTCGAGTTCATGCGGAACGAAAAACTGAACGCGCATGACTGGAAGGTGACCGACAAGACGCCTTTGCGGCGCAACCAATTCGGCGGCACGCTCGGCGGGCCGCTGCGCAAGGACCGCCTGTTCTTTTTCACCAGTTACTCCGGCCTGCGCCAGCGCTATCCGGTGACCAGCCGGAGCGGCGTCCCTCCCACGCCGCTGGAGCGCTCGGGGAACTTCTCGGCCTCGGCCCGGAAACCTAATGACCCGTTGACGGGCAGGCCCTTCCCCAACGCCATCATCCCCATCGACCGCTTCGACCCCGTCGCCAGGCGCATCCTGGACGAGTACATCCCCAAGGAGTCCAACTACGAGGGTGGCCGCTATCTCATCCAGGAGACGCGCCCACTCGAGACCGACCACTTCCTCTTCAAGCTCGACGCCGCCACCTCTACGAATCATCAGGTCGCGGGCAGTTACTTCCGGAACCAGGGCGAGGACATCGAAAAGCTGGTAGGCGGCGCCAACTTCCGCTGGTCGGAACGTCAGTTCTCCTGGAAGCAGCAGAACGTTAACTTGAGCGACACCTGGACCGTGAATCCGAACACGGTCAATCAGGTCCGCCTCACTTACGTGCGCCATTTTGGCGGGCGTTTGAACCTGCCGGCCAAGTCGCTCGGCGACCTGGGCTCAACCTATAAGATCCAGGGTGCGCCTTCGCTGCCGCGCATCCAGGTGCGCCAGGGGTACTTCACCTTGGGCCAGTCGATCGCCGGTCCCGCCGCCGGCAGTAACTACTACGGACTCCGGGAGGTGCTCGCCCTCACGCGCGGCCGCCACTCCCTCAAGCTCGGCGGCGACTTCTCGCTGGAGAAGTACATTCACGACACCACGCTGGACAATTACGGGACCTTCGATTTCACCGGCGCCAAGACCGGCAACGCCCTGGCCGATTTCTACCTCGGCTTCCCGAACACCTGGAAACAAGACGCGCCAGTGACCAAGATCGACAACGGCTGGTACTGGGGCTTATTCATCCAGGACGATTTCCGCATCCGCCCGAACCTCACGCTCAACGTCGGCCTGCGCTACGAGTTCCAGTCGCCGATGCTCGACCCGCACGACCGCAAGCTCACGTTCGTCGCCGGCCGGCAGTCGCGGGTGGTGCCCGGCGCGCCCGCGGGCCTGCTTTTCCCTGGCGATCCCGGCGTCGGCCGCGGCGTGATCTCCGCCGACAAGAACAACTTTGCCCCGCGGCTGGGCCTCGCCTGGGATCCCTCCGGCAACGGCCGGACCTCGGTTCGCGCCGGCGCGGGCCTCTTCTACGGCAGCATCTCGGGCAACGAGTGGAACGCCAGCGCCGACAACCAGCCCTTCGCCATCCGGCAGACGTTCTACAACACCGAGATCAAGACGCTCTCGGATCCCTACAAGACCGTGCCGGGCGGCGTCTCGCCTTTCCCCTATGACTACACCCCGTCCAACCCACGGTTCCTGTTGCCCGCTTCGGTCATGGGCCCCAGCCTGGATTTCCGCTGGCCGTATTTCTACCAGTTCAACCTCTCGGTGCAGCGGCAGGTGCTCTCTGACGTGAGCGTGACGGCGGCTTACGTCAGCGCCCTGGGGCACAAGCTGCCATTCCAGCGGGACATCAACTACCCGATCTACGGGCGGGGCGCCACCGCCGCGAACGTCAACCAGCGGCGGCCGTTCCTGCCCGGCACCCTGGCCGGCATCAGCCTGCTTGACTCCATGATGAACACTGCCTACCACAGCCTCCAACTCAGCGCCGAGAAGCGCATGTCGCGCCGCTTCTCGCTCCAGGGCTCGTACGTCTGGGGCAAGGCTTTGGAGGGCGCGCGGCTGACCAACGACACCACCGGGGGCGGCGCGCAGAACATGAACAACCTGCGGGCGGAACGCGCCCGCACGGAGTACGACAAGCGCCACGTCGTACTCCTGTCCGGCATCTGGGAGGTGGCCTACTTCGGCGGCGCCAACCCCGCTTTGCGCCACCTGCTCAACCACTGGAGGCTCACCGGCATTTACAGTTGGCAGAGCGGCGACCCCTTCACCGTCTCCAGCGGCGTGGACAGCAATCTCGATGGCAGCAGCGACCGCGCTCATTCGCTGGGCCGCAGCGGGCGTCTGGATCCGAACCGCCCGCGCAACGAGGTGCTCCAACTGTGGTTCGATCCGACCGCCTTCGCCACTCCCGCGACGGGTGAGGACGGCAACGCCGGCCGCTTCGTCCTGGATACCCCGGGTTACACGCGCCTCGATCTCGGGATCTTCCGCGACTTCCGGTTGCGCGAAGCGCTGACGCTCCAGTTTCGCTGCGAGATGACCAACGCGTTCAACGTGGTGAACCTCAGCGGTCCGGCCTCGGATTTGAACAACGTGCGGGTGGGTCAGATCAGCGGCGCCGGCGCCATGCGCCGCGCCCAGCTTGGCCTGCGGCTGATTTTCTGACGCTCACGCATAGCACCGCACCTCGAAGATGCGGGCGAAGTCGTCGCCGTTGGTGGCCCGCACCTGGATGCGGATGGCCTGAAGCTCGACCGGCTCGAAGCGGCGCCGGTTCAGACGCTGGTAGTTCCCTCTGGCCGACGCCAGCTCGACCCATTCGGTCGCGCCCGGCTTGCGGCCCAGCACCGTGTAATCGCGCACCGTCTCCGGCTGCGGGGCGCGGATGATGCCGCGGTTGGCGCTGTCGGAACCGGTGAGGGTCAGCTCGCGCTCGAAGCCGGTGTCGAAGGTGATCTGGACCTCGCCGATGCGCTCGGGCCGCTCCCAGGCCAGCTCGACCCAGGCGCCGTCGGGCGTCATCGGCGCCGCCCAGTGGTTGACCTGCTTCCCCGGGATGTCGCGCACCCAGCCATTGGCGACGTTCGACGCCGGGGCGCCGTCGCGCTCGGCGGAAGCGGTCAGGCGCGCGCGGCGGGCGAGATCCAGCGGGTCTTCGTTGCGGCGCCCGCGGATGGTCTGGTCGTCGCGCAGCAACGCCTGCTGGAGCGCCCGCAAGCGGTCCTTCCGCTGGTAGAGTTGGCGCGGCGTGAGGCCGTTGCGGCAGCACATCGCGGCGGCAGTGCCCACCACCTGGCCTTCCACCGCACAGGTGGCCATCACCCGCGTCGAAGTGAAGGCCGCGTGGCTGGCGCTGATGTTGCGGCCGGCCATCATCAGGTTGGCGATGTTGCGGCTGTAAAGAGAGCGCAACGGGATGTTGTAGACCTCCGGCGGGCGCAGCACGGTGTTGGGCGGCAGGTCCGGACGGTCGAGGCCGCTCGGGGGATGGTCATCCATCGGCCAGCCGCCGATGGCGACGGCGTCCTCGAAGTCGCCCGCCAGCAGGTCGTGCTGCGTGAGCATGTGGTCGCCGACGATGCGGCGGCTGCCGCGCTTGCCCGGCATCATGCCCACCCAGTCCAGCGCGTAGTTGGCGCTCGATGGATGGTCGCCGCTGTTCTTGATGTAGTCCCAGACGCCCAGCACCATCGCCAGCAGCTCGAAGCGGATGCGCTCGTTGTCGCGGATGGTGTTGAGCTGGCCGCCCCACTCTATCCACCAGTAGCCGTATTCCCAGGAGCTGATGCGGCGCAGCCGCAGGTGCTCCCTGGTGATCTTGCGCGCCCATTTCGGCGCGGTGAACGGCATGGGCCGCTGGTGCAGGCGCGAGGTGAACAGGATGCTCGAGCCGAGCGTCTGCTCGTCGGCCTTCTCCGGCGCCAGCGATTCGTTGAACTCGCCGCGCGCCTCGCGCCCGTAGCGCATCTCGGCCCCCGCCTCCAGCGCCAGCCGTGAATCGCCGGTGCAGTCGCAGAAGATCTTGGCCTTGACGCGGTAGAGGTGCTCGGACTTGTCGCAGCGCACCATCACCTCTTCGACCGCGCCGTTCCGCGTCCGGGCCGCGTACAGGGTGCTCTCCAGCAGCAGGGTGATGTTGCGCTCGCTGACGACCTTGTCGTAAAGCAGCAGGTCCCAGAGCTCGAAGCAGCGCTGCGGGTTGTTGACGGCGTCGTCGAGCTTGAACTCCTCGATCAGCCCGCCCTCGCGCCAGCCGGGCCGTCCCTTGTGGCAGTTGGCGCCGACGACGTGCATCTTGACTTCGCTGGAGGAGTTGCCGCCCAGCCGCGAGCGGTCCTGGACCAGGATGACCCGGGCGCCGTGGCGCGCCGCCGCCACCGCCGCGCCAACGCCGGCCACGCCGCCGCCGGCCACCAGGACGTCGCACTCCAGTTCCACCAGCCGCATGTGCGGCTCGCCGGCCAGCGTGGGCCCCTCGGCGCCCGGCGGCGCGATGCGGTCGAAAGCCTGGCGGACCTCCTCCTGCGGCGGCTCGGCCGCCGGCGCCGGCCCGTCAGCCAGCACGATCAGAGAGTAGGGGCCCCAGCCGAAGAAATCCCGTCGCTTCATTGCGCCTCCCTCACAGGTACTTGTCGAACCAGTCCACCATCTTCTGCTTCATGTCGTCGGTGTAGACGTGCCCCGTCTCCGGGTAGACGATGCTGCGGAACTGGTCCGGCTTGCCGTAGAGGCGGTAGAACCGGTTGAGGATCTCCTCCAGTTTCTTCATGCCCTCGGGCGGAGAGCCGGCGTCGCGGTCGCCGGTGAGCGCCAGGAACGGCCGCGGCGCCAGCAGCGCCATCACGCCCTCGCTGTCAAAGTGCTTCAGGATGCCGGGCACGAAGTAGTAGATGCCGTGGGCGCGCAGGGCGCGGATCGCTATCAAATCCTCATAGCGCGTGAAGCAGGCCACGCCGACCAGCGCCTTGATGCGGTCGTCAATCGCCCCCAGCCACCAGGAGCGCGTGCTGCCCATGCTCATCCCCTGGGCGCCGATGCGGCCGGCATCCACCTCGGGACGCGAGGCCAGGTAGTCGAGCGCGATCTGCTCGTCGCGCAGCATCATGCCCCACAGCGTGCGCCCCAACCAAAGGTTCAGCTTGAACTGCGACATCTCCTGGTCCGAGCTCTTGGCCATCACCTCCAGTTCGCCGGCCGGCCCCTTGCCCTTGCGCTCGCCGCCGAAGTAGTTGTCGATGGCCAGCACCACGTAACCGCGGCGCGCCAGCAGGCCGGCCACGTCCTGCGAGGACGGCGCCACGCCGAAGATGTTGTCCTTGCTGCTGCCGTGGCCGTGCATGGCCAGCACCGCCGGCAGCCGGCCCTTGCGGTTCTCGGGGATGGCGATGTAGCCAGGCGCCTCGGAATCCACGCCGTTGTCGAAGACGAACTTCTCGACCGTGTAGCCGTCTTTCTTCTCAGTCGAGAGCGTGCGCACCCGCGGCGGTTTCGGGCGCGCGGGCTGCTCGCCCAGACACGAGACCACGATGGCACGGACCTTCTCCCGCTGCCGCTGCCACTCCTTCAGGCTGGCCGGAACCTGGAGCTTTCCAATCGGCAGCTTGCGGAACGCCTCGGGCACGCCGTCCCACGGTTGTGGCAAAGGCGGAGGCGGCGCCTGGGCCGCCAGCAGGCAAGAGATCGCAAGAAAACAGTAGAGTCGCATCGCACACTTCCTCAGGCTGGTTCTATCATAAGGCGAAGTGCCCCCGGAGGTGGGTGCGGCTCGCCGCCCACGGAGAAAAGTGCTAGAGTAGACTAACATCAGAAGACTGGACTGGGGGAGAGTCAAAATGAGGGCCTTCGGCATAATCGCACTGGCCGCGGTGGCGGCGGCTTACACACTGTTTGGACAGGACCTCGCCGAGCGGGCGCGCCAGCGGGAGCGCAGCGGCGATGTACAGGACGCGCGGCAGATCTTGCAGCGCGCGGCCCGCGGCGCGGCGCACGACGCGGCGGCGCTGGCCGCCTATGCCGAGTTTCTCGACCGCTATCGGGATCCCGGGACCCGCGGCGCCTATGAGCGGCTGCTGGCTGCGCTTGGGCCCAGTGAGCGCGAACAGCGGGTGCGGGTGGCGCGGAGACTGCTGGAGCTGGACCTGCTGGTTGGCGACCGCGCCGCCGCTCGCAAGCACCTGGAAGCTCACCGCGCCGCCGGCGGGCAGCTCGCCGTTTCACCGTTACCCTTCGAGCGGGACCAGCCCGCCACCGCCGGACCGTCCTACATCGAGATCCCCGGCCCGCTCAGTTCCTTTGAGCGCATGGCCGCGGTGTCGCAGGACGTCGGACCGGAGGACCTGCTTCCGGCGCTCGCCCGCAACGTGGTCACCAACGGCTACCAGGCCTCCACCAGCAGCGAGGCGCTGGAGCCGACCGAGTACATGAAGCTGATCCAGCGCTACCTCTCCCAGGCGCGCGAGCTGGAGAAGCTGGCCGGCGCGGAGAAAGTCATTCGTATCGACGCCTGCGAATCGACGAAGACGGGTGAGCTGCTGCGGGTGCTGGGCTACCGCATCCGCGGCGCCTGCGGCAGCGAGCTGGTGCTGGACACGGTGAACGCCACCCGCGCCTTCCTGACCCTCGACGCCGGCTTCCCGCTGGCCGAGCTGGAGCAGGCGCTGCGCACCAACCGGCCCTTCGAGCACGATTTCAAACCCACTCGCGTGGCTGTGCTCTATGGTCCGGACTACTGGATCACGTCCAAGGAGAAGCAGGCGGCCGCGTTTATCGACGTGTTCCTCAGCGATCCCTCGCTGTGCCGGCTCTACCTGGGCTTCTCCAAGCTCGACCGCGCCACCGCCGATGCGCTTCGCGAGACGGCTGGGATGGCGCGGCTGAAGCCCTTCGGCCACGTGCTGGATTTCTTCGGCGGCATGTTCGAAATCCGCGGCGGCAAGGCGGAGGTTCCCGGCGGGGCCCGTTGCGGGCCGATGTGGGCGGAGATGGTCGGGGTATCGCCCGATCAGGGCGCGGCCTTCTTCGAACGGCTGCTGACTCGCGACGACGGCTGGATGGCCAGCTTCTTCGACGCGCTGGCGCGGATCAACGGCCCGGCGAAGGAATACCTCACGCAGCCAGAGCGCATGAAGCGGTTCTATATGGCCGTGCGCGGGCGGGTCACCAGCCCTGGGCCGGCCCGGCCGGTCTTCCGCTCCAACACCGATATGCTGCTGCTGACGACGCGGGTGTGGCTGGAGGCCGACGGGCGGCCGCATGTGCCTGGCAACCTGGAAGTCTGGAAGAACCTGTTCATTAAGCATCCGCACGGCAAGTACGACGGCCGCCTGACGCGCGCGGCCAGCGGTTGGAAGGAAGCCGATGACCTGGTTGAAGCGCTGTTCGGACTCTGCCGCAAGGCGGTGGAGAACGAGCCGCTGAAAATCTACATGGCCTTGAGCGACCTGAACCGCCGCCGGCCGAAGCCGCTGGAGCCGGCCACGGTGGACCGCCTGGCCCGCGAATACCGCGCCTTCGGCGCCCAGTACACCATCTTCAGCGAGGCAGCGCTCGCCGACGCGACCGTTCTCCAGTTCCTCGACACGACCCAGAGTATCAGCCGCATCGGCGACCAGCTTCTGCGCGCCAATGTCGCCGGCATGATGCAGGCGCAGGTGGGGCTATGGCAGATCTTCTGCCGCCAGGGATCCATCCCCCCCGCCGAGGCCGACCAGGCGCTCGCCGGCCTTCTCACGGGCATCGCCAAGGTGCGGAACAGCCGCGAACTGTTCGACAGCGGGCGCGCCGGCGTCAAACTGCTGCTGGCGGCCACCCGCTCCAGCGAGCGCGCCTCACCGCAGGACCGCCTGCTGGAGTTGCTGGCCGGCGTATCGCAACCCGGCGACCGGGAGGCGCAGAACCAGGTCACCCAGGAGATGATGCGCCTGTTCGAGGCGCAGCGGCTGGTGCGGCTGGACACCCTGTTCGAGCTGGCCGATCACCTGGAGGCGCTCTCGCGCGGCGAAAAGCTGAACACGGCGCTGGTGAACCGGCTGGCCGCCCGCATCGGCGAGATCCAGCTCCCGCGCGCCAGCCTGACCAGCCTCGAGAAGAACGCGCTTGCTTACGGCTACTGGACCGAGCGGCACATCGAATCGCAGCGCAAGGTGAACCTGCGCTCGGCCAGCGAGCGCGCCGCAAAGGATCCCGAGGAGATGCGCGACATCCGCGGCCAGCTCGCGCCCTTCCTGCGCGACACGCTGGTCGGGCTGAATTACCTGCATTATGCGCCGCCGGGCGGGCAGATCCTCCAGACCAACCCGGTGTTCGTGCGCAGCCACGACTTTCTCGGCGTGCAGGGCAGCCAGCAGACCTGGCGCCACACCGAGGTCTTCGGCACCGGCTGGCCTTCCAGCGCCGGCGGCCGCCTGGAAGGCTCGCTTTCCGGCCTGCCCTACGCGCTGGCCGAAGCCGAGCAGAACTTCATGGTTCCCGCTCGCGAGCAGGCGCTGATCTGGGGCGACCTGGTGCCGCAACTGATCCTGAGCGCCAAGATTCCGCGCTGGTGGAATGTCACCCCGGCGCAGATGCACTGGGTGGGGCTGCACCTGCGGTACGGAGAATCGTTGCTGGCCGAAGCGGCGCTGGACCCGCGCCGCCGCGAGCAGCTTCAGGAGACCCTGGAGCGGCAGGCCGCGCCCGGCCGCACGCATCTGGTGCTGCAACTGCTGGCCGAGAGCGAGGTGCGGGCCGCGTTGGACCAGGTCACGCCGGCGGAGCTGTTCCTGCTGGCCGCGGCGGCGCTGGCGCGCGAGAAAGAGGCCGGCGGCCCGCTGGCTGGCGAAATCCGCCGCCTGGAGCGCGAGTCGCCTGACCGGATTAACTACGCCGCCATCTCCCGCGCCTTCGGCACGCCCAAGCCGACGCTGACGACATCCTATCAGCCCGAGCTGCTGCACCTGCGCACGTTCCCCACGCTGATGGGCTTTTCCAGCCGCATCATGGCCGAGAGCTGGGAATCGAACACGCTATACTGGGCGGCGCTGGCCGACGAGGTGCACCTGCCGCCGGCGCAGCTCAACCTGCTGATACCGGAGTGGACTCAGAAGACGGTCGAGAAGATTTTCGCCACGCACCTGGAGGACTGGCCGGCGGTGCTGCGGTCGATGCGCCTGGTCGGCGAGGACGTCCGCGCCAAGATGCGCGAGCAGACGGCGGGCGAGCAGAGGGCATCGGAATAGGCCCGCCGTGGGCCGGACCAGCGAGGAGGGACCCGTGAAGGCAATTGCGAGACTCATGATGCTGGGAGCAGGGGCCGGGGCGCTGCTTTCCGCACAGGAAGGCCAGCGCCCGGTGTTCCGCGTCAAGGTGGACATGGTGGTGGTGACCTTCACCGTCACCGACAGCAAGGGGCGCTACGTCAGCGGCTTGAAGCCCGGCGATTTCCGCCTTCTCGAGGACGGCATCGTACAGCGGATCGCCACCTTCGCCGAGGGCAGCAAGCCGGTCGTGCAGGTGCTGGAGGACGGCAGCACGCGCCCGTTCATTTCCCCCGACCGGGCCGCGCCGAAGCCGGGTCCCGAGCCCAGCGCCGATGCGTTCGTCGGCACCAACGTCTTCATCCTCTTCGACACCAGCAACTACATGTACCGCGGCTTCGTCTACGCCTCGGACGCGATCGCCGATTTCGTGCGCGGGCTGGACCGCGCCGATTCGGTGGCCGTTTACACCTTCAGCCGCAACCTCTCGCGGGCGGCGCAGCTCACCCGCGAGCGCAACAACGCCATCGGCGGCCTGCGCAAAGCGGTGGCCGGCGACGACGCCGCGCTGTACAATTCGCTGCTGCTGACCCTGCGCGACGCCGCCAAGGTGCCCGGCCGCAAGGTGGTCATCGTCTTCTCCAACGGTCCCGACAACGCCAGCATGATCGCTCCCGACGACGTGCGCACGGTGGCCGAGGACGAGGGCATCCCGCTCTACGTCATCTCCACCAACGACGTCAACAAGGACCCGATCTCCAGCGCCGTGTTCCGCCGCATCACTTCCCGCACCGGCGGCCAGGCCTACTGGGCCAAGACCTGGCAGAAGCAGGTGGAGGCTTTTGAGTCCGTTCGCGAGGCGCTGGGCAACTCCTATACGCTCACCTACTACCCGCAGCCCAACCCCAACGAGGGCTTCCGCAAGATCGGCGTCGAGGTCATCTCCGATGTGGCCAGGAAGCTGCGTGTGCGCGCCCGCCCGGGCTATCGTCCCAGGCCAGGCGTCTAAAACCGGGGACAGACGGAACCGTCCCCGGGTTATGCCGCCTGCCGTTCAGCAGCGCGCCCAACCAGGTCGGCCGCACCAGAAAGTGGTAGCTGAGAAGCAACAGCGGCGTGGCCGCCAGCAGCACGAAAGCGGCCTTCAGATGAGCGGACCACGGCATGGCGCCCACCGCCATCTGGAGAACGACCAGCAGCGGCGGGTGAATCAGGTACAGCCAGTAAGCTGAATCCGACAGGTACCGGAACACCACCGAGGGCCGGCTGAGATAGCGCAGAAACAGCCCGATGAAACCGAAGATCAGAAACCAGCACGCCAGCGCCCCGGTGGCCGCGGTGCCGAGGATCAGCGGCGTATTTGTGGCGGGCAGGATCGCCAGTTGCCCGGCGGCGAACCAGGCGTTGGCTCCGCTGGCGGCCACTCCGGCCGCCATGGCGGTCCAGGCCCCCTGCCGCAGTTCGGCGAGCAGGTCCCGGTGCGCGTAGAGCGCCCAGCCGAAAAAGTAGAACACTCCGTAGGCAAGCAGATTCTGCCCGTCAGGCGCCAGATCCTGGGGCGCTTCGAGTATGCCGTACTTCAGCAGGCACATGGTTGCCAGCGTGGGCAGCGCGAAAACCACCGCCCGCCAGTCGGAGAGGACCGCGCGCCGGAACCACGCGCCGCTGGCCTCCCGGAATCTCCTGGCCACAGGGCTTTCCAGGATGGGCATCGCCATCAGGGCGGCGATCGAGAGATAGACCAGGTACTGAAGGAACCACAGGTGCATCGGGAAGATGCGCTCCAGGAACCGTCCCGAGCCGATGAACTCAACCGCCCCAGCCAGCGGGTCCGTGTCGCCGTGCCTGAGGTGCCAGCTCACCGAGCCGAGGAACTGCATAGGCGGGAACAGGATGAGCATCCCGCCCAGCAAGGGAACCACCACGCGCATGGCGCGGTTGCGCATAAACCCCAGCGGCCCGCGCCTCCCGTAAAGCAGGGCCCCGAAAAAGCCGGCCATCACGTAGAACACCGGCATCCGGAACAGATGTATGAATAGCACGCTGAAGTCGTAGAAGGCGCTCCTCCGCTGGTCGTAGTACCACCAGGTGTCCGGCAGGTTGGAGTAGGCGCAGGCGGTGTGGATGAAAATGCCAAGCAGCATCATGCTGGCGCGCAGGGCGTCCAGCCCGTGGTAGCGATCATTGCCTGTGTTTGCGATCATGATCGCAGAGTGCCACGAGCCAGCCGGAAAAACGAGTAGCGCGGGGTAGGATTAACGGTATACTCTAAACCTAACCTGTTGACGTGGAAAGACCTCTGTGCCGAACGGCTCTGCTGCGCCCTCCCGTGAGCAAGTGCTCGCCGCCCTGGAGCGGGTGCTCGCCAGCGCGGGCTTTGTCGAGGCGGGGAGGCTGGGGCCGTTTCTGCGGCACCTGGTCTCGCAAGCCCTGGCTGGAGAGACAAACCGCCTGAAGGAGTCTGTCCTCGGGGTGGAGGTCTTCCGGCGCCCGGCGGACTATGACCCTCGCATCGACCCGATCATCCGCGTCGAGGCCCGGAGGCTGCGCAGCCGGCTGGAGGAGTACTACCAGAGGCCCGGCCTTCCCGACCCGGTTCGCATCGAGCTCCCCAAGGGTACGTACATCCCTGTCTTTCTAGCCGGCGAGGTCCCGGCCCAGCCAGCGAGCAGGCCTCGCCGTCTTCGCCCCGCCTGGCTTGCCGCCGCCCTCGCCGGGATCCTGCTGCTGGCCGCCGGCGGCTGGTGGCTCCTGCGCGTCCCGGGGCGGCACGTCCCGTCGAACCCATCGCTTGCTGTCTTTCCATTCGTAAACCTCAGCCAGGATCCGGAGAATGAATACTTCAGCGACGGCCTGACGGAAGAGCTGATCGACGCCATCGCCCGCGTGGAGGGCTTCCGCGTCGCCGCCCGCAGCCTGACCTTTCAATACAAGGGCAAACCGGTGGACGTGCGCGCCGTGGGACGGCAGTTGAACGTCACCAGCGTCCTGGAGGGCAGCGTGCGCCGCGCTGGCGACCGTCTTCGTATCACGGTGCAGCTCATCAACGTCGCCGACGGCTACCAGCTCTGGTCGCACACTTACGAGCGCCGGGAGAAGGACGTCTTCGCGGTCCAGGAGGAGATCGCCCGCGCCGTGGTCAACGCGTTGCGCCTGGAGCTGCGCGGCCCGCCAGGACAGCTTTTCGAAAAGCGCTACACGGAGAACCTGGAGGTCTACAACCTGTACCTCAAGGCCAGGTTCCAGGCGAACCGTTTTTCGGCGGAGGGTGCGCGCAAGGCGATCGAATACCTGGAACAGGCGCTGGCGCTGGATGACCGCTACGCTCCGGCCCACGCGCTGCTGGCGACGGTCCATGGCCTGATCGGCTACTACGAATTCGAACCGCCGGCGAAGGCCTGGGGCCGGGCCAAGGAGCACGCGCGCAAAGCGATTGACCTGGATCCTTCGCTGAGCGAAGCCCGCGCCGCCCTCTGCTTCGCGCTCGGCTTCCACGACTGGAACTGGAAGGAATGCGAAGCCGAGGGGTTGCGCGCCATCGAGTTGAATCCCGCCTCGGCCGAAGCGCATGGCTACTATGCCATTGCCTGTCTGCTGCCGGCGGCGCGCCTGGAGGAAGCCAACCGTGAGCTGCGTCGCGCCCTGGAGTTGGACCCGCTCTCGGTTCTCGGCAATTACACCTATGGCTTTTCGCTGCTGGCGGGTGGCCGGTATGACGCCGCGGTCTCGCAATACCAGAAGACGCTGGAGCTGAAGCCGGATCAGCCCGACGTCTGGTGGGACCTGGGTATGGCGCTGGGCTATGCGGGCCGGCACGAGGAGGCGGGGAAGTACTTCCGCAAGAGCGCCGAGCTGCGCGGGCAGGGCGGGGTGTGGGGTCCCGGGCCGCTGGAGTTGTTCCTTACCGGAAAGAAAGAAGAAGCGCGTCGTGTGGCCAGATCGTGGATGACGGATCTGGCGAAGTGGCCGGAGTCGAAGATGCACATGGCCCGGCACTTCGCCACGGTGGGTGAGAAAGAGATTGCCTTGAGGCTGCTCGAAGAATCCGTCCGCGCCCGCGAATCCCAGGCGCTGTGGATCAAGTTGGACCCGCGCCTGGCGCCGCTTCGCGGCGACCCGCGCTACGAGGCGCTGGTGAAGAAAGTCGGGTTGTGGGGCTTACGATGAAGACCGTCAACATCCGCACCGCCAAGGCTCACCTCTCCAGGCTGGTGGAGGAAGCCGCCGCCGGGAACGAGATCGTCATCGCCAAGGCGGGCAAGCCGAGGGCTCGTTTGGTGGCACTCGCGGCCCAGCGTGCGCGCCGGGTACCGGGTTCGTTGAAGGGGCGCATACGTATCGGAGAGGATTTTGACGCGCCGCTGCCGGAAGCCATTGCCGATGCTTTCGGAATGCCGCGATGAGACTGCTGCTTGACACGCACGTGCTGCTCTGGTGGCTGGGCGGCAGCCGCCAGCGCCTGGGAGATCGCCATCAAGGCAGCTCTTGGCCGGCTCGATTTTGACGAACCGCCGGAGACCTGCCTACCGCGCGAATTGGAGCGGTATGGCTTCCGGCCGTTGCCGGTCTCACTGACGCACGCGCTGGCGGTGCGGACGTTGCCCTTGCTCCACCACGACCCCTTCGACCGGCTTCTGATCGCCCAGGCGCGCCTGGCCTGACTTTCGCAGTTCCGAGCGGTTTTGGGCCAAAATCGAGCCCAAACAGGAT
>ERZ1292640.1887-Hain-H43-02um-R1-1887-length-17134-cov-40_pt1 | contig 17134 bp, 21 predicted proteins | sample MGYA00564404_ERZ1292640 | MGnify/ENA primary metagenome ERZ1292640 (study PRJEB36523, sample SAMEA6512636) | groundwater metagenome | collected 2019-01-08 | study: AquaDiva: Metagenomics assemblies of 32 groundwater samples
GAAGATGTACCGGCACCGTGGCCGAGGTACTTCCATCAGTTTATACGATCCCTTGCCATCCCGGCCCCTGCCGCCCCCGCCAGTCTACAAGAATATCGTAGCCATGGCCGTCCGAGTTCAGGAATATCTGGTAGAAAACCCTCAAAGAACACAAACCGCCGCTGGAAACCATTTCGGCGTCACCCGGGCCCGGATATCCCAGCTTATGACCATCCTCGAAAAACTTCCGGACGACTTCATAGGAAAGATGGGGGATTGCGATGACCGAAACATGCTCAAAACCTTCTCAGGGAAAAGTCTCCTAAAGATAGCTACTATCAAAAGCGAGAAAGAACGCCGAAACGAGATTGAACGCCTATCACCAAGGACATAGACTTCCTTGTCCCTTTGGCGCCCCTTTAATGCCCGTTTTGCCCAGTTATTACCCCTTGCCGAACAACAGTACCACTCTCCAGAATGAGCTAATTGTGATCTATTTTAGAATACTCCTAAACAAATTTTCCATTGCTGTAAAGAAGTCATTAGCAGACTTCAGGGCGTTCTCCGCCTCTTCCTTGGTCGAGAAGAAACTAAGATCATACTGATCATCATGCCTGATTTCCCGACTATGATCCAACAGCTCCACCCACTTCTTATCTAGCTTGCCAGTTTTAACATACTTCTCTTCAAGATACCTTGCCACGCAGGCATGGCTCTTTTCCCGGAAGCCATCGAGAAACAGGATAGTTCTGGCCGCATGAAACATCACCATATAAGAAGCCAGGATTGATGAATTGAACGCATCCCCTTTTAAGGAATTCTCCGCTTCCTTCAACCACTCCCGCGCCTTCTTTAAAGACTGCGTAGCCTTATCTTTTGATGGCGGAATCTTCCTAAGCAACCCTTCCCTCATGCAATCGTTATAATTGAATGGCATCTTTTTCTCCGTAAATGACAATTGAACCAAATGACAATGAGTGGTAGAAAAGTTCATCGTCTTTCCTCATCTTCTCAATCTTTTTGGCAGTTAAAAATAGGGGTTTAACATTTCTTATCTTCTTATTCATTTGAGCGGTTAAGGAAGCAGCCTTCTCATCGCTTACATCTTTGATTTTTATCCAGAGATCTACATCGGATTCATCCGTGTTATCACCTTTAGCACAACTCCCATAAATGCCCACAGCCTCTACAAAGTCAAACTTCTTAAAAATCCCCACATCAACGCCTGTTATGTTCAATAGAATTTTGGCGCCTTTTGTAATGGTAGAATCAACTATAAGGTATTTACCGTTTGATCTTTTAGTGATACCTTCTCTTAGTAAAACGTCAAGATACTTAGAAACCAACCCCTTGCTGATCTTAAGCTTAACGGCAATGACATTAACACTAATAGGCTGATCGCTAAAAATAACGGCTTTCAGGATTTTTATTCGCTCTTTTGTAGAAAAAATACTTTCCATTCCTGCCTCCCGATAAGTGTTCACAATGCGTGAACGATTAGTTCACATTTTATGAACATTTTGTTGTGTTGTCAAGAAAAAAGTCTCCTCCTGTCTCCTCCTAAAACTTCATCTCTATGCCTCCGGTAAATGTTCTGCCCGCAGCGGGATTAAAATATTTTGTATTGCTGCTTACGAAACCATAGGAATTATATTCTTTGTCAAACAGATTATCGATTGCCAAGAATACTTTCATCGCCTTATATTCATAGCTTACTTTAGTTTCCGCCGTAACATAGACTGGAAGTTTATTATCATTTGCTGAATCGATGTAGGATGTACCGGTATAAGTAATGCCTAGATCCCAACTCAAGCCAAAATCAGTGGCAAAATGAAATCCTGAACTTGCCTTGTGAATAGGAATACTTGTTAGATATTTACCGTTATAACTTCCTGTTTCATTTTTTGCCTGTGTATATGTATAATTCGCAAAGCCTGATAACCATTTAACTATTTTAAAATCTAAGCTCGTCTCTACCCCCTTATGTGATGTCTTGCCATAATTCTGATATTTATTAGTAGCATAATCGTACCAAATTTCATTATCAAGATTCATCCAGTAAAGGCTCAAATTCGCCCTTAAAAACTCGCTAAAACGATGATGTAATCCGATTTCATAGTTTGTCGCCTCTTCGGGTTTCAAATCAGGATTGGCTGAGCTGGCGTAAGTAAACATCTGCCCTATTGTAGGGGTTCTGAAAGCCTGTGCATAATTCGCATAGAGGCTTGAGTCTTTTTGATACATATATACCAAGCCACATCTTGGAGTTACTTTAGACATCTTTTCTGTCTTTGAGTTAGTCGCGGTTCTCTTGTCGTCAAAATCAAAATTTACCCGATCATACCTAATCCCGGCAACAAGTCGCAGAGGATCGATAAGCTTAATCTCATCTTGGAGAAAGGGACCTACCTTATCTCTTTTTACACCATAATCACTGCGCAGTATCCCTCTTTGCTGATACGGCGCATTATATTCTTGGTAATCAAAATTAGCCCTTTCTAAATCAACTCCTCCGGTAAATTCATGACTTAAACCTAGGATCTCTTGTTTTAAGCCGCCTTTCAGTAATAAACCATAAACATCTTCATCGTTAAGCTGCTCTCTCTTCGTGCTTTCAGTGGAACCGCTTGTATAAAACGAATTTGAATCGTTGTATTTGTAATAAAATGTCGCTTCTGTGTTGATCTTATCGCTTATATCCCAGGTGTGCGTAACGCTTACGTCACTTTTCGTTTCGTCGCTTTTATCATTTTCTGTACCCGGACGCGCTTGACGCCGATCCTGCGTAATCTGGGCTTCAGTCAATGCCCAAGGAAGAGCACCCCTTTCTTTCTGGGAATAATCTAACGACAACTTCAAGGCTTGAGCATCATTAATTGCATAATCCAACTTCCCGCCAACATGGGTCCTGTCATAATCACAATGCCTGCGAAATCCATCGCTGGTTTTGTAACTTGCTCCCGCAAAATACCCAAGTTGTTTGTATGCTCCCAAAGTTGAAGCCTCATACTCCTGGGTATTAAAACTTCCATAAGAAGCTAACAATTTTGACTCGGACTTATCCTTTGGCTTCTTGGTAATAATATTTATTACACCGGACATTGCATTATCTCCATACAAAGCTGATGCAGGACCACGCACAACCTCAATACTCTCTATATTATCCATAGAAATCAAATCCCAATCAACCAGCTTGTCTTTGCCTTTATTTTGCGGTATTCCATCTATTAACACTAACTGATGACTAGACATCCCTCCATAAAAACCGCGCATATTTACAGCACCCGTAGATCCTACTCCGGAAGTATCATAGGTATATATCCCTTCAATATTTTTCAGCAACTCAGCCACACTCTTCGCATTAGTCTGCGCTATATCTTGGTTAGAAACAATGCTCACGCTTGCCGGCGACTCTGATACCGTTCTTGTAGCTCTTGAAGCAGTCACCGTTATCGGCTCCAATTCAATGGCTTTACTATCAGTGGATCTATCTTCTTCGGCAGAGGCACTTACAGCCGCAGCTAGTATCAACATCCCACCTAAGATAATTATTCTTTTTTTCATATTTTTCCTCCCTCGAGAATACTTCCAAAATAGGCAATCGACCGGGCTCTCCGCCTTTTAAGCGAAATTACCGTTGCGGGGCAGCAAAAGGAATCGCACCTTCACTTCCTTTGCCTATTCGGATAGATTCTAGATAAATTTTTCATGCTGTAAATTACATACATACGCTGTAATCGATGCCTTCCCAGAAAAATCCTTCCCCTCCTTTCATCGGTTCGTTTCATTATTTAAAACTCAACGCCTCTCCTTTTCGCTACTCCTCTATCAAAATAATGTTTTTTCTTTTTAATAATGCTTACCAAGTCTGCTTCCTTAATAATCTTGCTTGTCGCGCCCCTGCCGGTCATAATTAACTCCATGCCACGAGGCTTTAAATTCATGATCTCATGTATTTCTTTTTCTTTAAGGAATCCATCGCGCAGAGAAATGAGTATCTCATCAAGAATAAGAACATCGTAGCTTCCATCACAACATATCTTTTTAATAAAGTTTACTCCTCTTAAACATTCGCGGCGTACGCTGTTTTGGCTAAGATTTTTGTAAAAATGCGGACGCTTATGGGAAAAACCAAGAACCTTCACCCCTATTTTTTTTAGAACCTTAATCTCTCCATATCTAAACCTTTTAGGGTCTTTATGAAAGAAAACATACCCCACCTTAAGATTGTGTCCTCGTGCTCGCACAGCAAGGCCGACTGCTGCCGTTGTCTTACCTTTTCCATCGCCAGTATAAATTTGGATTAATCCCTGCTTCATTATTTTTTCTTGCGCCTTTCTCTCTCTTCCTCGGAAACGAGAAGGACATAGGGCTTTGAGGAAACCGGATTCTTCTCCACAACCACAACCGTCTTATATACCTGTTCGATAACTTTATAGCTCAAAACTTCTTGAGGTACGCCTTGAGTATACACTCTACCTTCAGATAATAGCGCAATTCTGTCACAATATTCGCTGGCCAAGTTGAGATCGTGTAAAACCATAAGCACAGTAAGTCCCATTTTACGGTTCAGCCTTTTAATGAGATCCAGTATTCCCACCTGATGGGCAATATCGAGATATGTCGTCGGTTCATCCAACAAAAGCAGTGTCGGCTCCTGCGCCAGCGCACGGGCAATTAAGGCAAGCTGTTTTTCTCCGCCGCTTATCTGGCCGATAGGCCTGTCTTTGAGTTTTAACACGTCAGTAAGCACCATACATCTTTGAGCAACTTCAAAATCGCGGCTGGTTTCCAGAAACTGCAAACCATCAAAATGCGGGATTCTTCCCAACAAAACAAATTCTTCCACAGTCAGAGACTCTTCGGGCGCTCCTTGAGAAACCACAGCAATTTTTCTTGATAACTCCTTATATTTCATCTGCCAGATATCTATGCCGTCAAGATATATTGCTCCTTCTTTTGGCTTAAGCAGTCGAGATACTGCCCGCAAGAGAGTAGTCTTTCCTGAGCCGTTCGGGCCAATGATCCCCACAATCTCTTTGGCATCCACCTCTAAATCGATATCCCGCAGAATCTGCTTATCTAGATAGCCACAACCTAATCCACATATGCGAAGCATTTATTTCCCCTTCGGCAGTATCTGTCTTCTTGTAAGCACGTAAACAAAAACACTCCCGCCCACAAGCCCAGTAATCACCCCTACGGGCAACTCAACGGGAGCGATCACTGTCCTAGCCAAGGTGTCGCTGGCAATCAAGAAACTGGCTCCACCTAAAAACGAACTAATCAAAAGAATTCTATGATCTCTCCCAACGAGCATCCGCATACAATGAGGAATAACTAACCCTACAAACCCGATAATACCAACAACCGAAACGCTAAAACCGGTTAAAAGAGACGCGATAATAAACAAAAACCGTTTAGACTTTTCCACGTTAATTCCCAGATGTATTGCTTCTTCTTCGCCCAATGCAAGCGCATTAAGTTTTATACAAAAGAGATAAGATACTGTCAAACCTATAATAGAAACACCTAATGATAGCAATATTAGGGCATTATTCGGTTCTTCCAAAGACCCCATAATCCAAAACACAATTCCATGCAAATCTTCTGTCCGCGACACAGCCATAATAAGCATAATCAATGAGGAAGAAATAAAACTGATCATAACTCCTGTTAAAAGCAAACCTTGTATCTTGAGAATCCCCCTCTTCACACTCAATGTATAAACAAGCACGACCACGGATAAAGCACCCAAAAATCCGCATACGGGAAGCGACAACACACCAAGCGAGTTGCTAAGACGAAATACAATATTAAGACACACACCTATTGCCGCGCCTCCTGAAATGCCTAACGTATATGGTTCAACAAGAGGGTTACGAAACATCCCCTGTAGAATTACGCCGGCAAGGCTTAAGCTACCCCCTATCGCAAATGCCAAAAGAATCCGGGGTAGCCGCACATCAAAAATGATGCTATATTCCGCGCAAGGCTCCCTGCGTAAAACTACATCAACAATATTTTTAAACGGTATTGAAGAAGATCCTACTAACAGTGAAAAACAGCTTATAGCTATTACTGCGGCAATAAGAAACAGTAACCACGCCACCCACCGGTATGCCCTGCTTTTCACTTTCGCTCCTCTAGTTCGAGATGCAGCATAAGAACAATCTCCTCTAACGTTTCCGCGAAACCAAGAGGAGTAGGACTACAGACCTTATCAGAATCAACAAAATAAATCCTTTTGTTTCGTACTGCATCTACAGTCTTATATTTTTCCCAGATAGTTTTTTCCTGCTCGCCGGATATACCCATGGTAACGATAAGGATCACCTCTGGATTTCTTTTAAGCACTTCTTCCCGGGAGTAAAGCCCACTTGCGGCATCGCCGGCTATATTGTGTGCGCCGGAAAAGACTATGAAATCATTGATGAAAGTGTTGCCCGTAGCGGCAAAAAGAGGTTTTGATCCCACTTGGACAAATACAGCCGGTGAATTTAACCCACGAACCTTTTCCCTGAGCACATTAATCCTTGCATTAGTCTCTGTTAAGACCCGCGCTGCGGCGTCTTCTTTACCAACCAATGCCGATAGCTCAATAAATTGCTCGCATAGCTTAACGTAATTCTTTGGTTCGGCAAATACAACAACTTTAATCCCGATCTTGCGCAATTTTTCTACAGTCCTCGGGCTGGTCAAAGAAGTAGCAATAACCAAATCTGGCCGAAGACTGATAATTTTTTCTACGTTGCTTTCCCTTATTGATCCGACTCTCTCCTTTTTTTTCGCCTCAATAGGCCTGAGGCAATACGTTGTCACTGCGATAATCCGCTCTCCTTCTCCTAAAAGATAAAGCGATTCGGTTATAGAGGGTCCTAAAGAAATAATCCGCGAAGGATATTTCTCACTTGCCAGTGCCGCGGAAAATATACCGCCCACTAAACACACAAAAACAATCAAAATTAAGAACATTTTCTTATTCATACTTCAATACAGCCTTTCCACGTCTCCTGAGCTCCGTCTGCCGCTATGCAAAATCGAAACCGTATTTAAATACCTCTGCGCAGCCGTTTTGGCCGCAGATATTTCTTCAACATTCGGGGCTCTAAAGTCGGCAAACTTTACGGAATCCTTTTCTATTGGAATATATGCATCAATGCGATACGGTATATTCCGATTTACAACCGCAATGCTGCGGGCAATATTTTCTATTTCCTCCACATCAATATAACCGGGAATAAATACGCTTTCCGTACGCACCGTGCGACCGGAAAGTTTGACGTAACGTTTCAGATTATCCAAGACTCTCTGCGGATCTTTTTGCCCGGTAAAATCCTCAAATAGTTTCTTTGAGACAGCTTTCACGCTCACGCAAACCTCATCGATGATCTCCTCTTCCACATAATCATAACCATTGGTAATCAGCACGTTACTGGCCAGAAAAAACTTTTTCATCTTGCGTGCCAACAGAAAAAAATCCGGATCTACCGTCGGCTCAAACCCCAAATAAATTGCCCTATTAAACGAATGCTCTTCTACTATGCTAATCGCCTCTTCTACTGGAATGGATTTCTTTCGCTCCTGCTTCAAAGGTTCGTGTAAATGATAATCCGCAGGGACAAACCTAGTAATGCACCCGCGACAGATAAAATTGCACTCCTTGTCGAAAAAAAAGCAAACCTCGTTCAGCTTTGAAGAATAAGTAATGTGGTATACGCCCATAGTTTTCTAACGCCCCCGAGGCGCAATATCCAAGAAACAATGCGTCTTAATCCTTATTTTCTCTCCAGCAGAAAATTCTACCGGTACCTTAAAAATCGGCCCATCATAGACAAAGGTGTGGTATTCGCCATTTTCGCCGCAAAGGTCAACCTGCGGCAGACGTCTCATATCCTCAACGAATTGTCTATCAAGCTGCCTTCCCAGCCATTCAGCGCCCATACATTCAAGTTTTACTGTTACAATAACCGCCTTAAACCCGCAAGCGATGAATTCATCCATAAGCGACTCTCTTGACCGCTGCCATAAAGGCAATATCGCACTTAAGCCACTTTCGCTACAAACCCGCTCAACCCAGTCGCGATGCTCTTGCACATCTATATCTCCGAATACACCAGTCTGAATTCCATCTTTCTTAAAAAACGTAAGAGCCTTTTTAAATTCTTCTTCGTAACCTCCCCAGGTCGCCTGTCTTTGCATAATGGGGATCTTCATAGCTTCTGCCTGCGCTTTCAGCATAGCTACACTCAGATGATGAGAACGCGAATGCGTGCCATTTTCAGAAAGCATATTCAATAGATACGCAATCTCTATTCCGTCATTTTTGATTGCGTTGTAACATGCTAACATAGAGTCTTTCCCTCCGCTCCAAGAAACAAAAGCTTTCCTGTGATTTTGAGACATGTTGAAACCTCCTTAAAATTTTGTCATCTTAAAAATAGTAACAGCGCCTTTATCCCAACCATCCCAAAGATAAGCGTCGGTTTTATTGTCAGCGATAAGACGGAAGGCATAGCGGGTTTGCTCTGCATAAAGTTCGCAAAATGCGCCTCTGGTTTCAACTGAGCCGTTCATCCCATAGGCCTCAGCAGGACAAGGCGCGCCGCAAAAATGCCGGATAGCGCAACGACTACAAGGCTCGATATTCTCAATGCGTCTCCCTGTAATAGTTTTAAATGGCGCAGTTTCTAGAATATTCCGGATATCATTTCTAAAAATATTCCCGCCTTTAAACTTTTTAATTCCGATAAATTCGCTGCAAGGAAATAAATCTCCGTTGCTTGAAACTGCAAAAAAGCATCTTCCGCCGCCACACGGCGAGATGTCGCACATCAGGCGGCGGGCCAAAGGAGCGATAATACCGATTAAAATGTTAGCGAAGTTTGCTACTACAAGTTTGCGGCCGGTTTTCTGATAAAGTTGATATGTGCGATCCAATGCTCGCAGATAATACCCGGCTATATCTATATCCAAAGGCTTATGCTTGCGGCTGCCAGGAAGTGTGCAGCGCACAGGATTAAGCATGCAAGTGGGCACTTCCATGCGATGCAAGAACTCAACCATTTTAACCTGGGAAGTCATATTCTCTTTAGTTACGGTACAGATAACAGAATAATTATTATAACCTCTAAGCATATCAATCGATTCAATTACCTTTTGGGAAACACCCTGGCCGCCCCAATTCCTGCGCAAGCGATCTGCGACCTGTGGGACATGCCCATCCAAAGAAAGGCCTATGCTTATTCCTCTTGTTTTTAGGAATTCTATGTCTTGGAAATCTAAAAGTGTTCCATTGGTCTGGATACCGAAACGGAAATCCTGGTTAAATTTGTCCATAGCTTCAAAAACTGCGCCTTTATTAAGCAAGGGTTCTGCGCCGTGAAAAACAATCTGCGGTTTTTGTCCTTTAGGCAAGTTGGATCTAAAATAAATTTTTAAAATCTTTAGCGCTTCCAGAAGTTTGCGACTAGACATATGTTTGCCATTCTTACGCAGACTTTTCGGGATATAGCAATATGAACAATTCAAGTTGCAGCGATCTGTAGGATTAAAATATACCGCGGAAGGCTTTAACCCAAACCTTAAAGTCTCCATCTCTTCGCCGAAAGCTTCCGTTTTCCTATAATATTTATGAAGCAAGGGCGAACCGCTTAGGGTCCGAATAAATTGTTCTTTCCTAACAAGCGCCCAGAATGCCGTATCTGGAGATATAACTCCAATATAATCTCTGTGGCCGATGTCTATGGGTTGAAGTTGTAAACCGTCACCGCTGTTAAAATGATTTAGCTGATGCATTATTTCTCCTTGTTGCCAATTTCGGAAAGGCCGCCCGTTCTATTTCAACGGCCTTTCCGTCATGGCAAAACAATTCATTTTTTATCCAAAAGCACATAATGAGACAATCCCGTACCATTTGCTTTACACTTCTTGCGATAGGCAATCACGTTTTTCTTTACTTTGCGCCCTTTTTTCTCCATTTTTCCTCACCTCCTTTTGTGCAAAACATTAAAACATATCCGCAAATTTTACAGTGAAAAGCATCTATTTCTAATCCCGTGCCACATCCCGGACAAGGTTTTTCCGTATCTTTTGGCGCAGGAATAGCGCCTACTGCTTTACGGAAAATCTCGTAATAGTAAAGGTGTTCCTTGTTTAAAAATTTCACGGGATAGGCTTGTTGTTTTTCTTTAAATTCTTCGTCGGACATTTTTCTTGTGATAACTTCTCTTAAGCGGGTCATTCCCGAACCGAATTCAAGAGGCCGTTTACTCTGCCAGGCAACCTCCTTAGGCAAGATATCTTCAAAGGCCTTGCGCACAATCCACTTTCCCCATATCTGGCCGTTATCTTCCCGGATTTTCATCTGCCGCGGCAATCCTAAAGCAAATTCAACTACTTCTTTGTCTGTAAACGGCTGCACTATTTTAAGCCCAAAGAATTTGCATATATCATTGGAGCTATATGTCATAGTCCTGGTAATCCTACGGATGTAGCCTTCAAGGTCATCTATCTCTTGCATAAAAGAATAACCACCAAATAATTCATCACTGGCATCACCGGTGGCTATGGCAGTTATCCCAAGTTCTTCGGCCTTCTTTAGGCCAAAATATGCCACCAAATCATTGGGTATAGCCGGATCAAAGGAACCGAGGATTCTAATTATATCCGGTATGGCTCCAAGTGCCTCATCAACATCTACTGCATAATGCACATGTTTAAAACCAAATTCTTTAGCCAACAAATTAGAATAATAGATATCTTCGGCATCGCCTTCCAAACTTATAGTCACTGCCACTACCTTCGGATTGAGAGCCACGATTACTGAAGTATCAAGGCCACCCGAAAAAAGCAGGCCGTCATACGGCTGGCGCCGCACTGCCTCTGAAAGTAAATAGCGCAATGTCTTAAATTCTTCTATCATACACACTCCTCTAATGCCTGCACTAACTGCATGTTTTCTTTATGCGTGCGCACCGCCACGCGTATAAATTGCTTATCCAAACCGCGAAAATTCGCGCAATCTCTAATAAGAATACTTTTTTTCAACAATCGTTCTTTTAGGCACGATGAAGTAAGGCGTTTACCATCTATTTTGACTAATAAAAAATTTGCTACTGAAGAATAGGGTTTAAGCCCTCTAATTCGACTGAGCCGCTCATAGAGAAAGGTGCGTTCTTTTATAATAAGCTGTTTTGAGCGCTGTATAAATGCCTCTTCACTCAAGCACTGTTCAGCAGCAGCTTGAGCTAATACATTAACGCTCCAGGGCATCTGGTATTCTTTTAAAATTCGAATAGTATCCCGGTGAGCGATTAGGTATCCGATTCGCAGACCAGACAAGGCAAAAAATTTGGTTAGCGTCCTAAGTACTATGATCTTTTTTGAACGAACTACCTGAGGTATAAACGTGTATATTTTTTCATCAGGCACAAAATCCATAAAGGCCTCATCAATAACAATTCGTTTAACGGGAATATTCTTGATGTCCGCACGGTTACTTACAATCAGATTTCCTGTTGGATTATTAGGGTTGCACATAAAAAGCATATCGCAATTATTGATGTGATCGAAATTCAAACAAAAACCTTCACCTTCCAACATATGTATAAACAGTACCTGACTCCCTGAAATCCTGGCTGCGCGCTCATATTCGGTAAAAGAAGGTACAGGAAGAATTACCTTATCAGGCCGAAAGGTATTCAGGATGAGATAAATGAGCTCGGTTGAGCCGTTGCCAACCAGCACGTTTTCTTCTTTTATTTTCCAATAACGGGCAAGCGCAGCCACAAGGCGATGTGCCTCAGGATCAGGATAATGAACTAAATCCTTGAGCTGCTTGCCTAACAATTTCTTAATCCGCAGAGGAATTCCCAAAGGGTTTATATTGGCGCTAAAATCAAGAACGGCTATTCGCTGCCTGCGCCTGATCTCATAAATATTACCGCCGTGTTGGTAGAGATTCCCCATATTTTTCATAAACGAACCAGATGAATAACCGCCTGCTTAAACAGAATTCCAACGGCGAGCATTAACAATGAAGTAACAACGCTTATTGTTATGGCTTCTTTGATAAGAGATATCGATATCGGCCGTCGCTGCTCTCCCAGATATGGATGCTCGACTATCCTGCCCGAGTAGCTACAAGTTCCACCGAGCCGCACTCCTAATGCTCCGGACATTGCCGCTTCACTAATTGCGCTATTGGGAGAATCTTGTTTTTTGCCATCCCTGAACATAATACGAAGAGATTTCACGGAATCCTTACCGGAAAACAAAGCTGCTATAGGAATCAATAATCCAGCAATCCGCGCCGGGATAAAATTAGCGATGTCATCGATCTTGGCGGCACACCATCCAAAATAAAGATACCTCTCATCCTTATGCCCGATCATCGAATCAAGTGTGCTTACCGTCTTAAACATAACCGCAAGGACCGGCCCGCCGAGAAAAAGGTAAAGAAGTGGCGCAATAATTCCGTCGGTCGTACTCTCAGCAACTGTCTCTACTGTTGCACTAATAACCTCATCTTGTGACAATTTCCCTGTATCCCGTCCAACCATAAGAGAAAGTTTCTTGCGGGCTCCCTCAATATCATTTATCGCGAGCATCTGCCGCACAGCGCGAGTATGCACAACCAAATCCTTGGTGGCAAGTGTTGTGTATGCAAGAAAGATCCATGCAATCTTGCCGACAACAGGATGTATCTTCGTTGCCAACTCAATAATCACATAAGCGCATATCCCGCTTATAGCAATCACACCGAGTACGGTGACTGCCCCATAAAAACGTTGTATCGTCTTATGCTCGCTACCGTTGAGCGTTCTCTCGAGAAAAGAAATTAGCCTGCCCATCAGCCGTACCGGATGAGGGTACCACTGAGGGTCGCCGAAAACGAAATCCGCAATATATGAAATAAGTATCAAGTCCATACTGAACCTACTATAAGAATAGAAAAGAGCGTACTTACTTCTGCAATCTCGCTTACCGCTCCGATGGTATCTCCGGTCATGCCGCCGATTTTGCTTTTAGCGTGGCAGATAAATATCAGGGCCGGAATAAGGGAACTAAAGAAAATTATAATGCCTTTTAAGCCAAATAACGCAGAGAAAACAATTATTGTAAAAACACCACCGATGATGATATCTTTCTTACGAGCGTATTTAATAAATAATCCTGCTTTACCTTCATTGCGGGCATACGGTAAAAGACATCCTATTGCCTGTGCCCAACGCGCAAGACAACACATCGCAATCAGTGACCGCCAAAGAACGTCTTTCGGAATACTGATAATCAAGGAGAATTTTAGGAGTAAAAGTAACGTTATGCCGACAACTCCCATGACCCCGATCCTTGGGTCGCGCATTATCTTAAGGATCTCTTCTTTGGGTTTTGACCCATAAAAGCCGTCACAGGTATCCGCGAAACCGTCAAGATGCAACGCTCCGGTAAAGAACGCGGAGAATATCAGTACAATGGCTCCGAGAACCGGCACAGGCAGAAACCCACAACACAATGATATAGCCGATAACATAGCTCCTATAGCCATACCGACTATCGGAAAATATACAAGCGATTTGCCGTAATCCTCATCCTTAATCTCTATGCAGATTTTAAGCGGTAAGACAGTCAGGAATTGAAACGCAATTAAAAGATGCTTCATAGCTTAAAGTTTTTCATCCTCGATGCGTTCGCAGACACCTGCGCTCTGGAATGTAGCCATCTCGGTTAAGATTTTGACGCTCGCCTCAATAATGCTCATCCCTAGTGCCGCTCCGGTTCCTTCACCAAGACGCATATCCAAATCCAATAAAGGTCTTAAGCCCATATGTGCAAGCATCAATCTGTGCCCTTTCTCCTGCGAACAGTGCGCTGCAATCATATACTCCTTTACATCGGGTTTAAGCGTATAAGCGATAAGCGCTGCGGCTGTGGAGATAAAACCATCTATCACTACAGGTACTTTTCGGGCCGCGGCGGCCAAGATCACACCCGTCAGACCCCCAATCTCAAAGCCGCCGACCTTTGCCAATATATCTAATCCATCAGTGGCTAAAGAAGCATTTATCTTAAGTGCCTTTTTGATGACGGCGACTTTTTTTGATAATCCCGCGTCATCGAGCCCCGTACCTCTCCCAGCGATTTCCTCAACAGATTTTCCGGTAAGAACTGACGCTATAGCGGCTGAAGGCGTCGAGTTTCCAATCCCCATATCGCCTATCCCGACAATATCTATACCTTTGCCATATTCGGCCTCAAAAACTTCAATCCCCGCTTCTATTGAAGCAATGGCTTCTTCTTTTGACATTGCCGGGCCTTCGGTCATATTTTTTGTGCCGTAGCCAACTTTCTTTATGATAAGTCCCGGATGCTTGTCTAAGTCAACGGCAACCCCCATATCAACTACAATAACTTTTGCCCCCACATGACGAGCCAATACATTGATTGCTGCACCTCCCCTTACAAAGTTATATACCATCTGCGGGGTCACTTCTTGGGGAAAAGCGCTTACCCCTTCTGCCACAACGCCGTGATCCGCAGCCATCGTGAAGATAACTCTATTTTTTACGCAAGGATTTGTTTTCCCACTTATGACAACCATCTGCTTGGCAATCTCTTCCAGACGCCCGAGACTTCCCTGCGGCTTGGTCAGATTATCCAGTTTCTTTTGAGTCTCTTCTGCCAAAGAATAATCAGGTTTTTTAATCTTTTGTATCGTATCATTTAGTAGCTGCATCTTTTTTCTCCTTTTATTGCCGTCGCGATACCCGCATACATCATAATCACCGTGTCTGCGCTTTGAGCCAGCATCTGATTAGTCTTACCTAAAAGATCCCTGAAGCGCCGGGCTAACAAATTATCAGGTACTATACCCATGCCGACCTCGTTTGAAACAACAATCACATCTGTAGAGCACCTTTTGATTTGCTCAATCACCTGCCACACCTTTATTTCTATCTTTTTATCATTAGTTTCAGCCGCCATAAGGTTGGAAATAAATAATCCCATGCAATCGATTAATATTGCATCACACCTTGACTTTACCTTTTTCAAAACGGAATCAATATGAACCCCTTCTTCGATCACCTTCCATGTGCGAGGGCGGGATTTTTTGTGCAATTTTATCCTATGCTTCATCTCGCTATCGCCGGAAATGCACGTAGCAATGAAAACTATTCTTTTGCCAGTGGATTTCGCCAGATTCACTGCATAACTACTCTTCCCGCTCCTTGCCCCGCCCAATATAAAAATAAATTTCTTCATACCCCACCGTCTCGAGTTAATAAATGTAGAGATTCGTTAATCTTAATTGCTATCGGCGTACAACCTTCCGGATAATCAATAATACTGAATGCGGCAAGCTCATGACTAACTTCCCAGAACCTATCGAGTCCATAGCCGAACACTTCGCATAATATCAATCTTATCGGTCCACTATGGGTAACCAGGGCAATTGTTTTGTTTTTATTCAAGGAAATGATAGAAAATAAAGCGCTACTGACCCTTTTCCTAAACTCCCCAAATTCTTCACCGTTGGGAAGCAAAACATTTGAAGGATCCTTTATCCAGTCCCGATAAAGTCCTGGATACTTCTCCATAATCTCACTGTAATTCAAACCTTCAAAAATACCGAAATTAAGTTCCCTGAAATCTATCATTGTTTTGATCTGATGTTTAGGAAAAACGGCCTTGGCTGTCTGCACCGCCCTTAATAAATCACTCGAATAAACCGCCACCACATCAAATTCTTTCAACTGCTTTACTAAGCTCTTGACCTGCAATATGCCAGAAGCATTCAAAGGAGGATTACTAAATCCGCAATAACGCCTATTTGAGTTATAATCGGTTTCACCGTGCCTAATAAGCAATAAGCTTGTCATAAATACCCGTAAAATAAAAAACCTTAGGCCTTCTTTCGAAAACCTAAGGATTGCACCCTGATTCACTTCATCCTACCGCGAGGATAAGAACCATTTATTCAATGGTTCTTTCTCTTACACACAGGCAGGTCTTCTGGCTTCCGGTTCAACCTAATCATCACGCCTTCCCACTCCAAAATTTCGGAGCAGTGGCAAATTATGATTTTCGTCCCCGGTTACAGCGGCGGGACCGCGCTCGCTTTTAACGAGCTTCCCTTTTTCTTCCTGAATTTACAGGAACCCGTATATACCGAATTGTCAAACCTAAGATATTACATAACTCTTAGAAAGTCAAGATGTTTTTATGTGGAATGTTTTTATGTGGACAAATTTGAAGTAAGTCTTGATTAAATTCGCAACCAGCTTCACCTTACCACCGATGTACCAATCAGTGTTCTGTTCCGGCTCGACCGGTGACTTATAGTCATAAATCGTAAATACTAACCCGTTGATCCTGCCGATCCATTCTGCCTTGATTTTACCATCTAGTGATTTGCCAAGCTGAGTCCTCCCAAACGCCCGGACAATATCCCCATACCTCGTACCTTCCGGTAAATAGCCCTGACAACCAGTGCCATTATGGTTTACCTCACCCATCACAGCATCGATATCTATCGCAGTCCTGATTTTCATAGTTTATTCTTTCTTGATCCCCATCCGGACTTCCATCTGGCAACGGCTTCGGCCACAATCGCATCAACAGCTTTCTGATCCCCGATATTCTTCAACACCTCGCTCAACTCCTGCTTGTTAAGCACGCGGAAGTTCTTAACCCCGCGTTCCTTAGCCGTAAGCATGAGCTCATTGCGCGAAGCCCCTGCATGCATAACGATACCCTCTTTCGGGGATGGCGCGTTTTCAACTGGCACCTTTTTATTTTCCACAACTTTTTGCTTCTTAGATTTCTGCTTCATTGTCACTACCTCCTCAAGTTTGTAATACCGGATCCTTAATCGTCTTAAGCGCCTGCTTTTTCGCTTCCGAATACAGACCATTAATAAACGTGATCTTGCCGTCCCCGCCTTTAAACGCCCATGCGCCTCTGCCGGATGGCCGTTTGCCATGGGTAAAGATGTACTGATTTACTCCGCCGATTTCTTTTCTCATAGCACCGACTCCTGCAATTTGCCGGTCACGACATCCAGCATCTGGAAATGCGTAACGCCAGCATCCTTCCATTGCTGTTCGATCGTAATCGACCACTTACCCAAAGGCATGACCCGTTGGATCTCCCG
>ERZ1292640.1889-Hain-H43-02um-R1-1889-length-17127-cov-21_pt1 | contig 17127 bp, 17 predicted proteins | sample MGYA00564404_ERZ1292640 | MGnify/ENA primary metagenome ERZ1292640 (study PRJEB36523, sample SAMEA6512636) | groundwater metagenome | collected 2019-01-08 | study: AquaDiva: Metagenomics assemblies of 32 groundwater samples
TAGCTTTATTATTTTATCTTGCATTTCAACCTCCATTATCACTTGTGGTGATGATGTTATCACTAAAACTGATATATGTCAAGCTGAATTTTGAAGAGAGAAGCATGCGCATGCCTGTTTCAGGAGGGTGGGGGATTTTCCTTTTCAGCTACTTTTTAGCAGCGAAGCGACGAATGTGCGGGCGGCGCATTAGTTCATTGAATTTTAAAGAACGGAAAAAGAACATTGTAAAGCCGAAACAAAAGGCCAGCCGAAGGTACGTAAGTACACGCTATATCCTTGTCTTAAATCGCTTAGACTTGGCATTTTTGCTCTATATTTTAACTTGCGTAATCATCTTTTGATTCGATATATTTTAAAATCAGGGTTAAAATATATTTGTTGAAGGCTATTTATATTCCTATGTATAAACTGAGTAAAATAAATTTGATCATAGTCAAGATGCATTATAATATAGTTGGCATTAATCTTTGCAAAATAACTCCAAAGCTCATCGTCATTTTGCGACTCATGATAAACAGAGGCTTTTCTGTCTGCAAAAAGAGATAAAGCCCGCGGTTTGTAAAAAATAAAAACGTCTTCTTTATTAGTTTTTTCTTTAATATAATTAAACAGTTCTATGGCTTCTTTTTTTGAAACCCCCTCTTTTATAGGCCCCCAATCTACTTTTGAGTACTTTCCAATATAGGTAGCAAAGATAAGTAGTGTTAATATAATTAATACGATTCTCTCTTTTTGTTTTCCGCAGATAAGGTTAATATTTTCGATACCGATAAATGCATAAAATATATAAAGCGGTATTATTGGAATAAGGTACCTTACTCCTTGTTGTGAAGGCTGTTGTGAAGGCCAAAAAATTACAACACACATATAAAGTGGCGCAAATATTTCGCAAAATGTAACTCTTTTCTTTACAATTCTAAAATATCCAAAAATTGCAGCTCCACTCATAATAAAAAATAAAATACGCTTAACTATCTTATAATACCCGTTATCCCAAAGTTCTGAAAGTGCCTTAAAATAAGTTAATAAATTTGAAAAAATAACTTTAGGAGAAAATATTAAATTATCAAAATAACTAGCAACGGAATAATCTTTAAAAAACATATTTTGAAATATAACAAAAATAGCAACTAGCAACGTTACCTTAATAGGAAATGAGCTTGGTTTTCTAAATTTTAATAAGTCATAAATAAAAATGGCTGGGATAAGAACAGCACCTATATTTCTAGTTTCATAACAAAGATAAAATATAGAACTCACTAATATGATATTTTGTGGTTGATTTTTTTTAAATGAATTTGAAAGATATATTTTCCCTACAATAAAAATGCTTAAATAAACGAAAAATAAAAATGGAATATCTGATAATACATTTTCCTTAAAGTTCCAAAAATAAGGATTCGATCCAAGCAGCGCAATTAGTAAAACAGAATATTTCGATTGCACCTGATTCCTGAAAACTTTAAAAATTATATACATTGATAATAAGAAGAATAATATTATCTCTGTTTTCATAGCCATAAAATCTAGGCCAAAGCATTTATAGACAGGGGATAACAGGAGAGGGAAAATTGGAGGATATACTTTAGGGCCTACTGAGTAGTAAGGATTGTATAAATATCCGGTTTCCCGATATTTTATTCCTTCACTGATATTTTTGGCATGATGGATATACATACTAAAATCATCGCCCCAGTTATGCCCTTCTCTAATAGTTGCAATATAAAATATTCCTATCAAAATTAGTAGCAGGCATACTATTATCAAAATAACATTTTCTTTCGTTGCTTGTATTGAAAAAAAAGCTAAAACCATTGCGAAAAAAATAAAATTTACACACAGAAATAATTTGTTGAGAATTTGATGGCCAAAAAGCGCGGATAATATGGCCCCTGTAATAAGGTATAGGAATAAAGCTCCTGTAAATATTGCTGCCGATTTCGATTCCTTAGTCATACTAATCTAACACCTCGGTATTTTTACTTACGCTCGGTTCCCTCTTTGCCTGTTTTCATAACTCTTTATATTACAAATAATTAATCCTTATTGTACCATTCCCTCAACAAGTGTAAAATCCGAGTGTAACAATTTGTCCATTGATCAACCAAAAGTACGAAGAAATATAGTCTTTTTCATGATAAGGTTTTATTCCTTTCTTCGTAACTTTTGGTTGATCATGAACGAAGGCTGAATCCTGAGTTTGCGAAGGACGAAAACTGAGCAAGGGAACAGCTGAATATCCGGATAAAAATTTTCATATTGCCTTTGTTACATGCTGGAAAGGGCTTCCTGAATGAGCGGCAGGACTGCCTGGGCTTCTTCCTTGGTCATTCTCCCGAGCTTTGCAAACCTGGATGTGCCTTCAGGATCTCTGTTTTCTCTTACTATCTGAAGTTTTTTGGGGCCGTTATTATAGGAATAAACGCTTACTGTAATTCTTCCGTCGTCATTTTCATAAGATTTAGAAAAAACTGACTTATCAAGACTTGCATCGTATGGCATATCTCCCTCCCATTATGCAGGGAACAGGCATGCCTGTTCCCTACTCGGTTAAACCAGCTACAAAGCCCGAAGCCCATGCCCAGGCAAGATTGTACCCGCCTCGTTCGCCGTTTACATCCAGGATCTCTCCTGCAAAATAAACTTTCTTTTTTAATTTTGATTCCAATGTGTTTTCTTTCACGTCCTTGGTATCTACGCCGCCTGCTGTAAACTCTGCTTCGTTCCACCCCCTTGTCCCGATGACATCGAATCTTTTATCCTTAACTGCGTTAACGATTTGCCCGCTATCTTTATCCTTAAATAAATCCTTTAACACAAGGCTGAATTTATTAGGCAGGATGCCAATCATCAGATTTTCAGCAGCAAAATGCCTGGATATCCTGTTTTCAATCTCTCTTTTAAGGCCATTCTTGTCCATAAAAGGCGCCATGTCAATTGAAACCTGGACGAGCTTCTTCCCGAGCCTGTTTATCGCTATTGAAATGTCTTCGCTTATATCAAGTATAGCAGTGCCTGAAAGCCCGTATTTAGTAAAAAGGATTTCTCCTTTTATCTCTTTTTTTACTTCTCTGTCTATTACGCTTCTCGCGATACAGAAAATTTTCTGGCCCTGGAGAAAGTGGCAGAACCTGTCTTTTACGAGAAGTGGCGCAGCGCTCGGAACAGGCTCTATGATTTTATGGCCCAGAGACTCAGCCAGGCTGTAACAGCTTCCATCAGAGCCAAGGCCTGGATAGGTTTTGCCGCCTCCTGTTATTACAATAGAACCGCAGAAAATAGTTTTGCCGCTTTTGGATTTTACTATAAATCCTTTGGCTGAATCAGCAATATGATTTACATCAAAACCAAATTCTATCGGTATCTTTAATCTTTTAAGCTCTTCCTCCAAAACCTTCAGGACGCTTGCAGCCTGATTGGTAACAGGAAAAATCCTGTTTTCCTGCGAATATAATTTCAATCCTAGATCGCCAAAAAATTTTTCTATTTTCTCTTTGTCGAATCTGGAAAATACGCTTTTTACAAGCCCGCTTGCTTCATGATTATAATGCAACTCGCTTAAATCTTCATTGGAAATATTGCACCTGCCAGCTCCTGAAATCAGGATCTTTTTCCCGAGCCGCTGCATTTTTTCGCATATTACAACATCCTCGCCGTTACGCCTGGCGCTGATAGCCGCCGCTATCCCGCTTGCGCCTCCCCCTATTATTACAGTGGAAAATTTTTGCATTTATTTACTTGGTTTTCCGAATGTCGTATTCGTCCTGTATCTCGCCAACTATTTCTTCCAGCAGGTCTTCCAGAGTTACAATACCCTGGAGACTGTTATGAGAATCTACGACTACAGCTAGATGCGTATGGCCTTTCTGAAATTCCTTTAATAATTCGTTTACATTTTTGGAATCAAGGATAAAAACAGGCGGATATATAATATCCTGAAGGATTACAAGGTCCCTATTCACAGACAGGTTTAGTAAATCTTTCATATTTATTACCCCGATTATATTTTCCTGCCTGTCCTTATAGACAGGAAGCCTGGAATAGCCTGATTCCAGGACCTTTTCCAGTATATCTTCTATATTTGCGCTTATATCAATCGATACAATTTTGTCCTTCGGCACCATTACAGTTTTCACAATAGTATTACTGAATTCAAAAACCTTTGAAAGCATTTTGTATTTATCCTTATGGCGGGGGCCTTCTTCCTCGCCTATCCTTATAAGCGCTTTTATCTCGTCTTCCACTACAAGAGAAGGCTTGCCTTTAGTCTTGCCTCCCAAAAGATTCGCTATAAAATTGGTTATGACTGAAAGCGCCCTTACGGCCGGCGACAGAACAAATATCAAAACCTTCACCATCCTCACCAAAGACAGGGCGATCCTCACAGGACTGCCGGCAGAAATAGTCTTTGCCGCGACCTCGAAGACTATTATAAAAAATGACGCCGCAAGCGTGGCGATAAGGACACTCTTGGAGCCTTCGCCTACCAAAGATATAATCACCACCGTGACAATAGAGGCTATCAAAGAATTAACCACATTGTTAGCCACTACTATTGTCCCGAAAAACCTCTCAGGCGCCTCGAGTATTTTCAGTATCATCTTTGCGGTATTCGACCCGTCAGCCGCAAGCCGCCTCAACTTTATAATGCTGGAGGCGATAATAGACGTCTCAGACGCGGCGGTCAAAGCCCCTATTAAAAGTAATATTATAAGTAATAAAAGTTCTATTATTATTTTCATTTTGCTATAAAGTTTATCTCTCCCCTCGCAGGAACCCAGCCTTCAGGCTGATATAAATGCACAAGACAGCCTGAAGGCTGGGTTCCACAAATTTTTTCAGCAATCTCTAATGTATAAAGTCTATCATATCATTCGGCAATGGCAAATTAAAATTCATTCTTTTCCCTGTAACAGGGTGGCTGAACTCTACAGCCTTTGAATGAAGCGCAACCCTTTTGAATCTTAGTTTAAAATCCTTCCTGAAAGCATAAACGCTTTCCCCTACAAGCGGATGCCCGAGCTCCTTGAAATGTATCCTTATCTGATTAGTCCTTCCTGTGACAGGCTCAACCTCGACTATCGTAAAATCCTTTCTTCTTTCAAGAACCCTGAATCCGGTGATCATGAGTTCTGTTTTTCTTCTCTTTTGATTGTAGACATTGCCTTTAAGGGTGTCTGAATTTTTACGCACAATGCCATGGACAAAAGCAATGTATGTCTTTTTCACAAGATGCTTTTTAAACTGCTCCATCATGATTTTCTGGATGGATTGCCCTTTGGCGTAAATAATCAGGCCTGAAGTCTCTCTGTCAATCCTGTGGCATGGATAGGCATTAGCTTCTGCACCATGCCTATCCAGCTCCTGATTCAACAGATCTGTAAGTGTATTTGTCTCTCCTTTTGGGGTGGGCACAACCAGCATCCCGGAAGGTTTGTTTATCACAAAGATATGCCCATCCTCATAAACTATGTCATATCTCTTTTTTTTATCTGGGATCATCTGGCATTACTGCGCTTTTTTATTAAGGTATTCTTTTAATTTCTGCCAGGTTTTCGGCCCGACCTTTCCGTCTGCCTTTAATCCATTCTGAGACTGAAAAGACTCTATGGCCTTTCTGGTCTTAGGGCCCAGGATTCCGTCTATCTTGCCTTCATAAAGCTTTGCGTTGGCAAGCGCCTGCTGTATATCCTGGAAGCTTGGTTTTTCCATGGAAGCGCTATCCTCCTGGACACCCTGCATGTCAGTCTGGGCTTCCTGGGTTGCATCTGTTACTGCAGTCGCTGCCTCTTCAGTAACAGCCGGCTCAACAGATACATTTTCATCTGCGGCTTTTTTCAAGCAGCCGGCCAAAGCAAACACCAATACCAAAATCATAACTATACGCATTACCATACTATCTCCTCCCTTTTTACTTTAAATAAGCTGACAGTTTTTCTACCATGACGCTGCAATAATATTTCAAAAACCTGGCTTCGTCCGCTCCAGGCATGCTGATAATCTTTACGCCATTGATATATTTCTTGTCTCTAGCGTCCTCTGCCTCGGCTACCCATTTTATTTCCGCAACCATGGATACAGGCGGATTTGTATCTTTTAAATCAACTTCCAGCTGCACGTAAATCCCTGGTCTTAAAGTCTCTCTTGATTCAAAACACACGCCTTCTGCGGATATATTCCTGGTCCTTGTAAACTGAAATACCTGTTCATAATCAAGTATCTTGTATTTAGCGTCCAGGTTTAGTTCAAATCTCGGATACCTTCTCCTGTCTTTAAGAAACCTTTGGCCTTCGATCATAGAACCTCCATTATAAGCTTTTTCGCCTCGATAGGCGTAGCTGACAAAAATTTAAACCTGTGCTCAAATATCTTCAGTCCCTTCAGGCATTGATCCAGATAGTTCACTGCTTCTATATTGCCCCTGTCAAAAGAAAGCGCTGACACAAAACTTATAAGCGCCTCCTTGAATTTCTTTTTATTAAAAAGTATCTGTCCTATCCTGAAATACGCATCCCTGTTTATAAAAGGCCTTTCAGGCTGGAGCGCAACAACTTTATTATAAAATTCATACGCCTTATCGAAATCACGCTCTTCAAAATATATATCGCCTATCTTCAAATAATTAAGGGCTATCTCGTACTGGTTTATATATTTTTTTTCCTCGGGTTTAAGGCTTCTGATAAATTCCGTAAATTCCTCTATGCCCTGTTCAGTCTTGAGCCTGTTCCCATCAACCTTCATGTTAAACGTATTGTTCACATGCTCCTCTATGACCGAATCCACTCTTTCAATTACATCCTGCAGATAATATTTAGGATTGAGCTTCAGCGCGCTTTTATAGTTTTCTATGGCCTGTTTGAAGAACTCTGCTGCTTTTTCATAGTTCTTCCAGTATGCCTCGCGCCTGGCCTTGTTATGGCAGTCTACAGCTACGTCCAGTATAGGCTTTATCCTGCCGCGCTCGTCATTCCATTCTTCAAGATTTTTTATTTTTTCCTCTATGTTATATATATCATTATCTTCCATATCCAAACAATATAGCACAAAGGTATAATACTGTGAAGAAATTTTGACTTTATTTTATTATGTTATTATGCTATATTTATCCTATGCTGAAATCCGTAATAAATCTGCTGTATCCCGCTGCCTCCGAGGTATGCCCTGAAAAAATAAAAAAAAGGCTTCCTCCGTTCTGCGTTAAATGCGGCAGGCAGCTGAATAACATCCCGGAACTGATAGATATTTGTGCAGATTGTAGAAATGACGCGCCATATTTTGACAGGGCATGGTCAGCCTGCTATTATGAAGGTCCTTTAAAAGGCCTCATTCATGATTTTAAATATAAACATATAACCTCTCTTTCAAGGGATTTCTCTAATCTTATCGTTGATTTCATGAAACAATATAATGTAGCCGCAGGCTGCGAACTTATACTATCCGTGCCTATGCATCCCAGCAGGTTATTTAAAAGAGAGATAAATCATTCTGATATACTGGCAAAGGATATAGCCAGGCGCCTGGATATCCCTTATTCAGGAAAGATCCTTAAAAAAATAAAAGATACCTCTATCCAAAGCACGCTCAAGCGCGTGGAAAGGATAAAAAATCTCCGTTCAAGTTTTTCTGTAAAAAATACTTCTGCTGTCAGGGGTAAAAATATACTTCTGGTGGACGATCTTTTTACAACTGGATCCACTGTAAATGAATGCTCCAGAATTCTGAAAGAATCAGGCGCGGCCCGCATTGAAGTAGTCACGCTCGCGCGGGGAGACAGGCCGTAATGAAGATACTGCGTAAGTACATAATAAGAGAAATTATTGTAATGTTCTTGTTTTCCCTGGCCATATTTACGTTCACGCTTGTGATCGGAAATATCATAAAGCTTGCAGAGCTCGTGATAAACAGAGGCGTGGATATAAGGCTTGTAGGCAAGTTATTTCTGTACCTCATACCGTTTTTATTAAGCTACACAATACCGATGTCTATGCTCACCGGCGTTCTTCTGGTATTCGGCAGGCTGTCAGGCGATAATGAAATAATCGCGATCAGGGCAAGCGGCATAAATATATACAGGCTGAGCGTGCCGCTGCTCATGGTAGGCCTTTTACTCAGCCTTTTTTCTGTAGCATTAACTGATAAAATAATACCCCAGATGCATTTTGCGTCCAGAAAAATCATAAAAAACATAGGCGTAAAAACCCCTGCCGCATACCTTGAGCCAGGCACGTTTATAAAAAGCTTTAAAGGCTACATAATATTTATACATGAAATAGATAAGAATAAGCTCAAAGGCGTGCGCATATATCAGCCTCAGAATGACCGCTCCACAAGGACTATAATAGCTGAAAAAGGCGAATTCATAACCCTGGAAAATCAGAATGCCGTGAAACTAAAGCTTATAAACGGAACAAGCGACGAGCCGAATCCGAAAAATCCTGTAAATTTTTATAAACTGAACTTCAAGACATATTACCTTACCCTGAACGTTGACGAATCCACAGCGCCAAGCGATTACACGGAGAAAAAACCAAAGGAAATGAATTTTCAGGAAATAAAAAATGAGGCTAAAAGGCTCGGGCAATACCATGTGGATACGCCCGCTCTCGTTACAGAATTCCACAGGAAAATTTCAGTATCCTTTGCAAGCCTTGTCTTTGTGATCATAGGCATACCCCTTGGGATATTCACAAGGCGCGGAGAAAAAACCATACAATTTGCCATAGCCTTAGGTGTTATCGTGGTATACTATCTGCTGATGGCGGTCAGCATAGCCCTGTCCCTTAAAGGCATTGGAAACCCGGCATACTGGATGTATCTGCCTAATATAATAATCGGCGCAACAGGATTATACATGCTGCGAAAAACAATAGAAACCTGACATGCGGATACTTGATAAATACATAGCAAAATATTTTTTACTGCCCTTTTTATACTGCCTGGCTCTTTTTATAATCCTTTATATGGTCATAGACCTTTTCGGGCTTCTGGATGAAATCCTGAAACATAATATCCATATCCCCATTCTTCTGGAATATTATTTGTCAATGATACCGTTGATTATCATACAGACCACTCCTGTGGCAAGCATTATCTCCACCATGTACGTCCTTGGCAATATGGACAAATTCGGAGAGATAACAGCCATGCGCGCCGCAGGTATAAGCATATACAGGATCCTCATGCCTTTCATATACATCGGCCTCATAATAACAATACTCATATTCGCTGTATCTGAAAAAGTGCTTCCCCAGAGCATGAGAAAGGCAGAATCTATAAAAGAAAATTATATAGACAATGCTGATAAAGATAAACGCTCTAATAAAAAAATAATCTCCAATATTGCGTTCTACGGCAAAAATAACCGCCTTGTATTCATAGATAATTTTGACCCTTCCAATAAAATCGCAATGGGTATCACAATACTTGAGCAGGATAAAAAAGATAATGTGTCGCTAAAGATAAGCGCGCATGAAGCAAAGTGGATAGACGGCAAATGGATTTTTTCCAGCATACTGATGTATAAATTAGACGATAAAGGCGTGGTAGTGGGATCACCTGAATTCGTCCAGGAAAAACCAATGACAATGGAAAAACCCAAGGATATCATATCAAAAGGCACAAATTATGAGTATATGAGCTTCCGCGACCTTTCTAGTTACATAAAGAATTTTTCTGAGACCTCGCCAAAGCTCATTACAAGGCTTCGCGTGGATCTGCATCAGAAAATAAGCCTTTCATTTGTAAGCCTTATTGTAATATTGATAGGGGCTGGCTTTGCATTAAAGGTAAGACAGCGCGGCAAGGCCACTGCCTTAATCGGAATAGGAGCAAGTATTGTGATAGGATTTATCTATTACGCTTTTATGGCAAGCTGTATTGCTCTCGGTAAAAGCGGAGTGCTCCCTGCCTTCCTCTCAGCTCACCTCGCAAACATAATATTCGGAACAATAGGGATAATATTGATAAGAAATTAATGTAGGGGAGGGTTTCAAACCCTCCCCTACAAAATTTTATGTTCCAAGTTCCCAGCTGGCAAGGTATTTTTTCTGAAAAGGCGTTAAGGTGTCTATCTGGACAGCCATGCTCTTTAGTTTGAGCCTGGCTATTTCTTTATCTATTGCTTCAGGCATCCTGTAGACTTTCTTGCTAAGCTTGGAATAATTCTTTACAAGATATTCAGCGGCAAGCGCCTGGTTTGCAAAGCTCATGTCCATGACTATCGCAGGATGGCCTTCTGCGCACGCGAGATTTACCAGCCTGCCTTCGCCTAAAAGATTAATGCGCCTTCCGTCTTTTAAAAGATACTCCTCTACGCCGTTACGGATAACGCGTTTCTTCTTACTCATCTTTTCAAGGGCTGGTATATCTATCTCAACATTGAAATGGCCTGAGTTTGCGACTACTACGCCGTCTTTCATTGCTTTAAAATGATCTTCCGCGATAACTGTTGTATTCCCTGTAAGGCTTACAAATAAATCTCCTTTTTTAGCAGCTTCTTTCATAGGCATTACTGAATAACCGTCCATTACTGCTTCCAGGGCCTTTGTAGGATCTATTTCTGTAACTATAACATTGGCTCCCATTCCCCTTGCGCGCATGGCAAATCCTCTGCCACACCAGCCGTAACCCAGCACGACAACTATTTTTCCAGCCAAAAGAATATTTGTAGCCCTTATAATCCCATCCACTGTTGACTGGCCTGTGCCGTAACGATTGTCAAAAAGATGCTTTGTATCCGCGTCATTTACAGCGATTACAGGAAAAAGAAGCTTTTTATTCTGCTCAAGGCTCCTGAGCCTTATTATGCCAGTGGTAGTCTCTTCTGTGCTGCCAAACATATCAGGCACAAGATGTTTTTTGGCTTTATGGATTGTTGAAACAAGATCTGCGCCGTCATCCATTGTTATGTGCGGCTTCAGCGCCAGGGAACTTTCTATATGAAAATAATACACCTCATTACTCTCGCCTCTTCTTGCGAAAACAGGTATATTAAAATCTTTCACCAAAGAAGCTGCGACATCATCCTGAGTGCTCAAGGGATTGGATGCGCACAGATTCACATCTGCGCCGCCAGCCTTTAAGGTATTCATCAGCACTGCTGTCTCTGTTGTCACATGAAGGCATGCACTTACTTTCACAGCCTTTAATGGTTTTTCTTTTGAGAATCTTTCCCTTATAAGCTTAAGGACAGGCATGTTCTCATCTGCCCATTCTATCCTTAATTTTCCGGTAGGAGCTAATTTTATATTGCTTATATCGTATTTCATTCCATCCTTTCCATCTTTCGCCATCTAGACACCGCATCTGAATCCAGATGCGGTGTCTGACAAGGTTAAATGCAGCCCTTTCTTAATAAATCTACCTTGTCAGTTTCTTCCCATGTAAAACCTTCTTCTTCTCTGCCAAAGTGCCCGTAAGCAGCTGTCTTTTTATAAATAGGCTTAAGAAGATCCAGCTCTGTTATTATGCCCCTCGGCGTAAGGTCAAAATGTTCCCGTATAAGGATTGAAATCTTTTCTTCTGAAATTTTTCCCGTGCCGAATGTCTCTACCATTACTGCCAATGGCTCTGGCTTTCCTATTACATACGCAAGCTGAATGCAGCATTTCTTAGCAAGGCCTGCGGCTACTATATTCTTCGCGACATATCTTGCCATATACGCGGCTGAACGGTCAACCTTTGTAGGATCCTTGCCTGAAAAAGCCCCGCCGCCGTGGGGTATGACGCCGCCGTACGTATCCACTACTATTTTTCTTCCTGTCATTCCTGTGTCAGACTGAGGCCCGCCTATTAAGAACTTGCCTGTCTGGTTTACATAGTATTCTGTTTTGTCGTCAACAAGTTTACCCAATATAGGCCTTGCTATCTTTTCTATAATCTCTTTTCTTGCTTTTTCAGTTATGTGTTCTCCGCTTTTATCCAATATCTCTTCTGTGTGCTGACATGCCAAGACCACTGAATTTATCCTGGCCGCTTTACCGTCCTTATACTCAACTGTTACCTGGCTTTTGGAATCAGGCCCGAGATACTTCAGCGTTTTGGTTTTTCTGACCTCAGCCATTTTTCTAACAAGTTTATGCGCCAGCATAATCGGTAAAGGCATCAGTTCCGGCGTCTCGTCGCACGCATAACCTACCATAAATCCCTGGTCGCCTGCCCCGCCTTTATCAACTCCCTGCGAAATGTCAGGAGACTGGGCGTGTATTGTATTTACAACAGCGCACGTCTCGTAATCCATTCCGTATTTAGGGTCTGTGTAACCTATATCTTTTACAACTTTCCTTGCGGTATTGATTACATCCACATAAGCGGTAGTGGTGATTTCTCCGCCTACTATAATAAGGCCCATTGTTACAAAGGTCTCGCACGCAACGCGGCCCCTTGAATCCTGGCGTAAAACCTCATCCAGTATAGAATCTGAAATCTGATCGCACAACTTATCAGGATGGCCCTCTCCAACTGATTCCGAAGTAACATAATATTTTCCCTTAGGCATTTATCCCCCCTTTTACATTATTGTAGGGGGCGGTCACTGACCGCCCCTACGAAATTCCTTTTCAGCCTCGTCCAGTGATTTTTTATCGCCTATATCAAACCATTTTTTATCTTTAAATACAAAACCGTACAGGTCTTCCCTTTTATAAAGCCACTCCAGAAAATAACCAGGTGCGTCTTTTGCATTCTCTAGCCCTAGATATTGCTTCATTATACCTAATCTTTCCTTTGGGAAAAAATAAAGGCACATTGCCGCAAGTGTAGAGGCCGGGTTGGTTGGCTTTTCCTTAAAATCAACAACTTTATTATTTTTATCAACGGATACTATACCGTATTTACCTGCAAGAAGCAAGTCTTTTATATCATAAAGGCCCAGGGTTATGCAGGGCCTTTTGGATGCGCAGAAATCAGCAAAGATAGAAAGATCCGCCTTGAAAAGATTATCTCCTGCCAGCACCAGAAGGTCATCTTTTATATTTTTCTTTTCTATAACAAATTCTATGTCGCCTGTGGCGCCAAGCCTGTTCTCATTAGAAGTGGTCCTGTCGTCAACGACGGTTATCTTCTTTGAGCTTGAAAACTTCTTTCTCCAGTCTTCGAAATTCTGGTAAAATTTTTCATTTGTAACAATAAAAACCTCGTCCACCTCCTTCAAAGGCTCAATGAGGTCAAATATATATTCCAGGACAAGTCTGCCAGCCACTGGTAAAAGCGGCTTCGGGGTATTTAAAGTCAACGGATAAAGCCTTGTAGCGTATCCTGCGGCTAATAGCAATACTTTCATTTTTCGAGAACTATTGTTATATCTTTCCTAATTCTTTTTTAAGATAATCTATTGTTTCTACCGGCGTAGGGTCTATGTTATTAAGAATTGCCAGGTAATAACTTACAAAATCCCCTATATACATCAGCGAATAAACCCTTGCAAGCCTTCCGCCGTTTTGCTTTTCCAGCATAATAACTTCAGCGCCTGATTTTTTAATAATAGGCGCGGATATTCTAATACGCTGCTTTATTCTTTCGTGGTCATCTTTATCGCACAGCATTACGACTTTAAAGTTCTTCAGCATATCTTTCGGAAACATCCAGCCAACTATCTCATTATGATTCATTTCAGGCAGAACATTGCTGGATGAAAGCGCCTTTGAATTCTCCGCAATCTGCTCCCTCCACCTGATGCTCACGGCTTCAGTAGTGTCTGACATGCCGTATATTATGGAATATCTTCTGTAAAGCTTGGAGGCTATCTGTTTGGAGATATTTTTTTGCGCGGCAATATCAGGCCCTATTTCTTCGTCTCTTATACTGCAAAGTATACGATAAAGTTCTTTTACGTCATTTTCTTTATCCTTGATAAGCCCGAGCTTTGCTAAAACACCGAGCAATGTTATGGACATGTAACCAATGGCTGCCCTTGGGGGATATCCTGATGGAATTAATATATAATTAAGGTTATTTTTTAAAGCCAGCTCTTTTAATTTTCCTCCAGCGCCGATTGCGATTATAAAAGCTTTTCTCCTGAGCCCGTCATTAAAACACGAAAGCGTCTCTTCTGTGTTGCCTGAATAGCTTGAGCAGAATAAAAGCGTGCCCTCTCCAGCAAAATCAGGCAAGGCGTAATTGCGGCATATCGATACAGGGATTTTAAGCTCGCTTCCGAGATATACCTTTACAAGGTCAGCGCCTATGCCTGAGCCGCCCATCCCTGCGAAAACTATATTATCTATTCTACGGCTGTTAAGTAGGGGGCGGTCACTGACCGCCCCTACTCCTATGCTATAAGCATCCCGGCACTGTTCAGGCAGGCCCAGCATAAACTTCAACATGTCTGAAGAGTCAAGTTTCTCTATAAATTTCAAATTGTCCAGTTTATTCATGCTGAATTTAGCTTTTTTTGGTCTTCTTTAATAAAGGCATAAGCTCGTTAAGGCGCTTGTTTGTAAAAGTTTCTACCTCTTCGCCTGTAGGAAGTTTCATGGCTTCTTCTGCGACTTTTCTGGCATCTTCAAATCTTACATTGCTGATAACATATTTCATCTCAGGCACTAACACCGGGCTCATGCTGAATTCATCAAGCCCAAGCCCTAACAATATCAGGACAAATCCAGTCTCTGCCGCCATTTCTCCGCACATACCCACCCATATATTTTCTTTATGGCCTGAATCTATGATATTTTTTATGAGCCTGAGCACTGCCGGATGAGTCGGCTTGTAGAGATAGGCTATTTTTTCATTAGCCCTGTCTACAGCCAGGGAATACTGTATAAGGTCATTAGTCCCTATGCTGAAAAAATCCACTTCTTTGGCAAGCAGGTCGCAAGTGAGCGCAGCAGAAGGTATCTCTATCATAGCTCCCACCTCTATATTCTCATTAAAACTAACTTTTTTTACCCTTAATTCCTGTTTTGCTTCTTCTAAAACCTTTATGGCCTGCCTGAGCTCTCCAAGGCCTGATATCATCGGGAACATGATCTTAATATTTCCAAAGACGCTTGCGCGCAATATTGCCCTCAGCTGAACCTTGAAAACTTCTGGTTTTGCAAGGCAGAACCTTATAGCCCTCCAGCCAAGAAACGGGTTCATCTCGTGTGGAAATTTAAGCTGCGACAAAAATTTGTCCCCGCCTAAATCAAGTGTGCGTATGATAACAGGCTTTTTCGGAAGCCTGGTGGTGACTTTTTTATAGGCCTCAAACTGTTCCTCCTCGTCAGGAACGTCGTTCCTGTTCATGTAAAGAAATTCCGTGCGGTATAACCCTATGCCTTCTGCGCCGTGCGCAATAACAGAACTGACCTCGTTAGGCAATTCAATATTCGCTGAAATCTCAACCCTGTGGCCGTCAAGGGTAGTAGCTGGCGTATCCTTGAGGTTTAAAAGCGTCTTCTCAAACTCTACAAATTTTTGCTGTTTCGCCTCGTATTTTTTAAGGACCGTTTTATCCGGATTTATCAGTACAATACCGTCTGCGCCGTCTACAATCAGCATGTCGCCTGCCTTTACCCTCGCAGTTACATTTTCAAGCCCTACTACCGCTGGGATTTCCAGGGATTTTGCCATGATTGCCGTATGAGAAGTCCTGCCGCCTATATCTGTGACAAACCCTTTGACATTTTTCTTGTGCATGTTGGCGGTATCTGAAGGAGAAAGGTCATACGCAACAACTATCACCTCTTCTTTTAGGTCGCTCAAGGTCTTTTCCTGCGCGCCTATAAGATTTTTCAATATCCTCTTGCCGACATCTTCTATGTCGCTGGTTCTTTCTTTAAGATACTCATCGTTCATTTTGGAAAAAACTTTTATATATTTTTCTATGACCTTTGAAAATATATATTCTACGCATTTACGCTCTTTTTTTAGGCCCTCTATCACCTCCTCTATCAGCATCCTGTCTTCCAGGACCAATAGATGAGCGTTAAATATTTCTGCGTGCTGGGTGCCCATTTCTTTGGAAATCTTTTTCTGTATGGCCAGTATTTCTGAACGCGTCTTTATGAGGGCTTCTTCAAAACGGGTAATCTCGGAAGGGATAGCATCCTGCTTTATATCCTTCTCATTCACTATCAGCTGGCTTGTATCAAATAGAAATGCCTTGCCTATTGCTATCCCAGGCGAAGCTGGTATGCCTTTTAACATTATGACACGTCTCCCAGTATTATTTTCTCAAGCTCCCGAATCGCCTCTTTTGCGTCAGGACCGTTTACCTTGATATAGAGTTTTGCGCCTTTTTCCGCGGCAAGCGTCAAAAGCCCCATTATAGATTTTCCGTTCACTTCCTGCCTGCCCTTTTTCACAACAATGTCGCTTTCGTATTTATTGGCTATCTGCACGAATATCGCAGCTGGCCTGGCGTGAAGGCCCTGTTCATTCTGAATAATAAATTTCTTTTCTATCAGCATAATCGGCTCGCTTAATCAATAGATATCTTTTTGCCTTTTGTCTTAAGGGTAAGATCTATAATAATCTTTGAGAGTTTCTTGGCGTCGTGCCTTACATAGTTCTGTATATTGACCACATCGCCTTCTATGACGTTATAACCGTTCTCTATGATTTTATCCGAGTCAGCCGCAACAGGATATGCGCCCTCTTCTTCGTATTTCTTAAGAAATTCTTTAGGGACTTTTCCTGTATTAACAATGCAATAGTTAAGCACATCTGGCCGCGTATGGGCAACAAGCGCGTTCATATGGTCAAATGCCGTATAATGGTCTGTTTCGCCTGCCTGCGTCATTACATTGCATACATAAACTTTCGGGGCCTTTGACTGAGAGATCTTTTCAGTCATACCATCTACCAGAAGATTCGGGATAACGCTGGTATATAAACTTCCCGGGCCTAAAACAATTATATCCGCGTCTCCGATTGCTTCAAAAGATTCTTTGCTCGCTTTACAATGAAGCGGGTCTAAATAAACCTTTTGTATAGGCGCGTTCTGCTTGACTATCTTTGTTTCTCCTACAGTCTTCTGGCCGTTCCTGTATTCTGCGACAAGTTTCACCTTCTCAAACGTGGAAGGTATAACCCTGCCTCTTATCGCAAGGACTTTACTTGATTCTTTTATCGCCTTTTCAAAATCCCCTGTAACCTTGCACATAGCGGTTATAAAAAGATTCCCGAAACTATGCCCCTTTA
>ERZ1292640.1893-Hain-H43-02um-R1-1893-length-17113-cov-7_pt1 | contig 17113 bp, 12 predicted proteins | sample MGYA00564404_ERZ1292640 | MGnify/ENA primary metagenome ERZ1292640 (study PRJEB36523, sample SAMEA6512636) | groundwater metagenome | collected 2019-01-08 | study: AquaDiva: Metagenomics assemblies of 32 groundwater samples
GGTGCCGTCCTGGTCGGTCTGGAGCGGGACCCTGAGAGCGGTAGCCACGACGAAAACGCCGAACGGCAGAAGCAGCATCGCAGCCAGAAGCTGGCCGGCTCGACGCAGGGCCCACGCCGACAATGCGCTCGCGACGATGATAACGAGGACAGCCAGGGCAGGCGCGACCCAAAACAACAGAGCGAGGGACAGACAGGTCGGCGCGGCAACCGCCGTGCCTGCGACGACCCACCGCGCCCGCCGCCGCGCAAGACCGACTACGAATGCCGCGAGGGCAATGGCGAGCCCAATGTAGAGAGAGAGAATCCATTCGATATTGCCTCTCGCGAGTGCCGTCTGGCCAAGGCCACGGTGTCTGGGTCTGGCGGCGCCGCAGGTCGATTTCAACGTCAGGTGACGGAGCTGATCGCCAAGCCTCCCGAAATACGAACGCGCGCCCTGCAGCAGCGTCGGCCACGATGAGCCGCCGAGGCGCATAACGTCAGGCTTCAGCCGCGGCGGCTCATGATTCACCGGCCGCCGCCGGCTGCAAGCCGTGTTGGACGGCCCCCCGAACGACCCGAATGCCAGAGCGCGACTTGGCGTCACCGACCGCTCGTGCTCCGAGTTGATACCTCCGACCGAAGGCGAAAGCCGACAGCGTGCAGTTGCCGAGAGAGTCGCTCGGGCGAGACGCCCCCGCTCTGATCAAACGGCCCCGATGCGCGCAGGTGCCAGATGCGATTCGGTTCTTCGTCCGACTGATCCGTGTCTCTTGACTAAAGCTTGAAGATGCCGTGCACCAACACAACCGGCCTGCCACGCGGGTTCATTCTTCCCAAGTCGCGCCGGACCTCCTCCTTTTTCTCGTTGAGGAATGCCTCGTCAACGTGGCTACTAAAGAACTCAGAAGACGAGTCCCACTTTTCATCCAAGTAGATGTGAAGCACGACACAGTACATAGAACCTCCGGTGGTTGTATATGCCTACAGAGCGCCATGGTTCATCCACCCGACAACCAGTCCTCTGACTCCGAAGACCCCACAAATCGGTCGGGCGCGATGGCCCCACTTGGCAGCCGACTGAAGACCATCCGACATAGCATCGCGGCTGGCCCACGCTCGCTCTCGAGTAGCTGACGCCGCTGTGCAAACGACCTCGATGTGAGGAGCAGCCCCACGCGGTCTGTTCTTGGCTGAGTGATCCGTATCCTCGGTCTTGTTCGTCCGTCCAACGAATAGGGTTTTATCCGCGCGCGATGCCCGTTCGAGATCGAGCCCACCGTGGCGGCGCGCGGATAAGACCGGTTGAACGGAACCGCGGTCGGGATCGCGCACCTATGGGGATTGTAAGGCCGACGACCTCAGGCAGCGCAGGATTCTTCGGCCCGGCGCCCTCGGAGTCGGGCATTCGCGTGCGCGATCGTGCGCCTGTGGCCGTCGGCGATCAGGGCGTGGCGTGTGAACGACGGCCGGCGCGGGCGCGTGGAGGACCCTCTCGGGCAGGGCCCGGTGCGGGCGGCCCATTGGGGTCGTCATGGCGGGTCAGGCGCGCGTGGCGCGTGAGGCCAGTCGACCACGGGCGCGAAGACAGCCGTGACGTGCATCGTGCCCTGTCGGCAGACGGGACACCGCTCGGGGTCGCGCGTCGCTGCGGGTGGGGAGGGCTCTGCCGCCAGGGGCGCGTTGGGTGGGACCCCGAGGAGCGCCCGACATCGGTCGAGACGCGCATGGCGACCGCGATTGCCGAAGAGGCCGACATGTCGAATGCGCACGAAGCGCGTCGGCAGGACGTGGAGCAGGAAGCGCCGAAGGAACGCCTCGGCGGTCAGCGTCATGATCTTCTGGCGATCATGATCGGCGTAGTCCTTCCACTGGAAGCGGACGCGGCCGTCCGTCAGATCGACGAGGCGGTGGTTGGTGATCGCGACGCGGTGTGTGTACCGCGCCAGGTACGCCAGGACGCGCTCGGCGCCGCCAAATGGCGGCTTGGCATACACGACCCAGTCGGGCGCGCGCAGCGTCGTGAGGAAGTGGGCAAACGTCGTGGGGGCGCCGAACGTGGCGGTGCCGCCGGCGAAGGTGAAGCGGTGCGCGGCGTACGCGCGCCGGAGACCGTCCAGGAACTTCGCGCGAAACACGCGTGCCAGCGCCTTGACGGGAAAGAGAAACGTTCGTCGGCTCGGGATCCAGCGCGCCCCGTCAGGACTCAGCGCGCCGCCCGTGACCACGCAGTGGAGATGGAGGTGCTGCGTCAGGGTCTGGCCCCAGGTGTGGAGGATCGCGGTCACGCCGATCGTGCCACCGAGATGCCGCGGGTCGCGTCCGAAGGCCAGGAGGGTCTCGGTGGCGGCCCGAAACAGGAGGCCGTACACCACGCGCGGATTCCCCTGGGCGAGCGCGTTGAGGGCATGCGGGAGCGTGAAGACGACGTGGAAGTACGGGATGGGGAGCAACTCGGCCCGCCGGGCCTCGAGCCACCGATCGCGTGCGGTCGTCTGACAGGTCGGACAGTGGCGGTTCCGACACGAGTGGTATGTGATGCGGGTCACGCCACAGTGATCACACGTCTCGGCGTGGCCTCCCAGCACGGCCGTCCGGCAGGCGGCGATCGCCCGCAACGCCACCTGCTGGACCTTCGCCAGGCGATGCGTCCGCGCGACGGCGTCTCCGCACACGCGCACGATGTCCGCGAGCGTCACCCGTGGCCGGGTGTCCACCGACGGGACGCACACGGCTCACGCCTGCGCGGTCGGTGCGGGCGTCGAGGGGCCGTCCAGAAGATCGAGCGGCGACCGGTGGGCCAGCAGCGTCGGAGGCGCCAAGTGGAAATAGCGCGCCGTCGTGCTGAGGGCGCGATGCCCTAGCAGACGCTGGATGGTATGGACGTCCACGCCCGCTTCCAGGAGATGCGTGGCGAAGGCGTGGCGGAGCCCGTGAATCCCGCCGAGCTTGATGACGCCGGCGCGCCGCTTGGCGGCCGTGTACGCGCGCTGAATGCCCGACGGATCCAAGGGCTGGTCCGTCCCCCTCGCCGCAAAGAGCCACGTGCGCGGGCGCTCCTGGCGCCAGTAGGTCCGCAACTCGTCGAGCAGGCGCACCGACAAGAGCGTGTAGCGATCCTTCGCCCCTTTACCTTGCTCCACCCGAATCGTCATCCGCGCCGAGTCGATGTCCGTCACCCGGAGGTGGACTAATTCGTTCACGCGCAACCCGGCGGCATACGTGGTCGCGAGCATGACGTGGTGCTTGAGATTGGACGTCGCCGCCAGGATCCGCCGCACATCATGGGTGCTGAGGATGTGCGGGATCTTCGCGGGCTGCCGCGACGCCGGAATCGAGAACGTCGAGCGGTCCCGCTTCAGCGTCACGTGATAGAAGAACCGCAGGCCGTGGACGGCAATATTGCACGTGCTCCACGCCCGCTTCCGCTCCTGGATGAGATGCAGCAGGTACGTCTGCACCTCCGCATCCGAGATCTGATCGGGCGACCGCCGATAGAAGCGTACCAGGCCCACCACCGCGGCCAGGTACGCCTCGCGCGTCTTGACGGCCATGCCCCGCAACACCATGTCCGCGTCCATCTGCCGACGCAACGCTGTCATGACACACCTCCTGGTGAGCGACCCGCCACCGGCGGCGGTCGTCAGCAAGTAGTGTGCGCGCGCGTGGGTGTGGGCGGAGAGACGTCAGAGGCGAGACGTGCGGCCACACGCAGAGGGCCGTGGCGGGGTGACCCAACGTCCGCGGTCGGGACTACCGCGAAGCGGTTTAGTTCAACTGTAAGTAGGCTGCAGAAAGCGCAGCCTCGAACTCCTTGAATGGCTGCCAATGCTGCAGCCTATCCTGAACCGGCGATGCGACGGCGACGGGAGCAGGACGCCGGAAACAAACGACGTCGCGGCGGTCGTGCGAACAGGGAGTGAACGGGAAAAGCCGTGACGATTGCCGCCTATCATACCTGCGGGACCGCCCTGCCGCCAGGCTTGTGACCGGATAGGCGGCGAGGGCTGCAGCCAGGCACGGCGCTGGAGATCCGGACCGTATTCACGCATCTTCGCATTGTTCCAGCACATGAACGGAAAGGTGAGCCGCGCGATGGGCGGGATTGGCTGCAGAAGTCGCGGCCATTCACGGCCATAGGCCCAGGTCGCAGGTTGTGCCACCGCCGGCGGCGCTGCGGTACGCAGTATCTGGCACGCACAAGAATGACTTGCTCGAGTGTGGCCGGATCCACGCTGGCCCGGCGATTGCTTTGTACTGAGACGGAACGCCACCCGAAAGACCGCCCGGCTCATTGGAGGCCAACCGTGGAAGCCACAAGGCCATCGGCGTCATACGACGGGAAACCCGACGTCGCGTCCCGAGACGCGGGGTTGGCCCTGCCGCCCACTGATGCCACGGCCCCGCCGCCCAGACTCCTCGATCGCGTACGCCAGGCCTGCCGGGTCCGGCACCTCAGCCGCCGCACCGAGGACGCGTACGTCGCCTGGATCCGGCGCTTCACGCACGCGTGCGGGAACGTAAAGGACCACGCCGACTGGCCGAACACCGTGCGTGGGCCGAAGAAGACCAGCGTGCTCTGGAACGCGCACCTTCTCGACGAAGCCCAGAGTCTGCGTGTAGAGGCGACCGGCGATCTTGACACACGAAACGTGCTGCCGTTATAGTATGCGAACGATGTCTCGTCGAATGTCTATGTGCATGCGTAGCCCGGGTGGGCCGGCGTGTGCGCACGAGGAGTTCAACAACCAACTGACCTGAGACCGTCCAACTCCTTCCCAGCACGCGCCGCCGCTCGGGCATATCCGATGCTGGCGGCGTTCCTGCGTACGCGCGGTCTCGCGCCGCGCTGGCGATCACCTTGGAAGGAGTGCACATGTCTTCGACGGCTCTCGGATTCTCGACACGCGCCATTCACGGCGGCCAATTTCCCGATCCGGCCACCGGTGCGATTCTTACGCCCATCGTCCAGTCCACCACCTACGTGCAGGAAGCGGTTGGCCGGCACAAGGGTTTCACCTACTCGCGATCCGGGAATCCTACCGTCGCGGCGCTCGAACGCAACCTCGGCGAACTGGAAGGCGTAGGTCCAGCCGTGTGTTTCGGCTCGGGCATGTCGGCAGAAACCGCCCTGTGCCTGGCCCTGCTGAAAGCCGGCGACCACGTGGTGGCCTCCGACGTGATCTACGGCGGCACCGTTCGGCTGCTCGATCGGCTTTTCGCACCCTTTGGCGTCACCACGTCGTACGTCGACGGTTCGTCGGTGGCCGAATTGCGGGTCGCCATCACGGATCAGACGAGAGTGGTGTTTGTCGAGTCGCCGGGCAATCCCACGCTTCGCCTGTGCAGCCTGCAGGCCGCCGCCGAAGCGGCACACGAGAAGGGCGCGCTGCTGGCCGTCGACAACACGCTGATGACGCCCGCCCTGCAACGCCCCTTCGCGTTTGGCGCCGATGTCGTCGTGTACTCGACCACGAAGTTTCTCGAGGGTCATAACGCGACCATTGGCGGCGCCCTGCTGGCGAACGATACCGGGATCGCCGAGCGGTTTCGGTTCGTTCAGAACGCCGCAGGCCTGATTCAGTCGCCATTTGACGCCTGGCTGACGCTACGCGGGATCAAGACGCTCGAGATCAGGATGGCCAGGCATTCGGCCAACGCGCTGCAAGTGGCCCGGTTCCTGGCGGCTCATCCGCGCGTGACGCACGTGTCGTACCCGTGGCTCGAGGATTTTCCGCAGTTCGATCTGGCTCGTCGCCAACAACGCGCCGGCGGAGGTCTGGTCGCCTTCGAGGTGGAAGGAGGTGTGGAGGCCGGCGTGCGCGTGATGAACGCCGTGCGCCTGTGCTCGCTGGCCGAGAACCTGGGCGCCGTGGAATCGCTGATCACACATCCGGCGTCGATGACCCACGCCGACGTTCCGGCTGAGCAACGAGCGCGGGCCGGCATCACCGACGGTCTGGTTCGGCTGTCTGTGGGCCTCGAGAATCCGGAGGATGTGATCGCCGACCTCGCCCAGGCGCTGGAGGTGAGCCGATGAAACCCCATCCGCTGACGGTCCTGAAGTTCGGCGGGTCGGTGCTGACCGCCGAAGACCGGATTCCCGTCGTTGTGCAGGAGATCTATGACTGGGTTCGCAACGGCTCCCACGTGGTCGCCGTCGTGTCAGCTATCGGATCGGCCACCGACGACCTGTTGCGGCAAGGCTCCCGCTACGGTGAAGCGTTGCCGCCTGGCGCCGTGGCCTGTCTGGTGGCCACAGGCGAGGCCGCGTCGGCGTCGCTGCTGACACTGGCGCTACACCAGGCCGGCATGCCGGCCACGCTGCTCGAGTCCGCCGTGATCCGGTTGCGCACGCGCGGACCCGCCACCGACGCCACGCCGGTCAGTCTCGATGCACGTCGCATTCGAGCGGCCCTGCGCCACACATCCGTCGTGGTTGTGCCCGGATTCACGGGTTGCGATGCGGTCAGCGGGTGTACCACGCTGCTGGGCCGAGGCGGCTCGGACCTGACCGCGCTGTTTCTGGCTCGCCACCTCGGCGCGGATGTGTGCCGGCTGGTCAAAGACGTGCCGGGGCTGTACGAACGAGACCCGGCCCTGCCAGGTCCGCCACCGCGACGCTATCTGTCGCTCGGCTGGAACGACGCGCTCGCGCTAGGCGGAGGCGTGGTGCAACCCAAAGCGCTCGAGTACGCACGGCAAGAGGGATTGGGATTCGAGGTGGCGTCTGTCGGCCCCGACACACCAACGCGCGTGCAGGCCGGCCCCAGACGCTTAGCGCTGGCTCGGCTCGAGACACCCCTGCGCCGCGTCGCGTTGGTCGGTCTGGGAGTGGTCGGTCGCGGCGTCTATGATGCCCTCCGCCTTCGGCCGGACCGCTTCGATATCGTCGGCGCGCTCGTTCAGAGACCCGACCATCACGCGGCGGCGGGAGTGCCACGAGACCTCCTCACTACGAACCCGCGTGTTCTGCTCGCACGCGAGCCAGACGTCATCGTCGAAGCATCGTGCGGAGTGTCTCCTTCAGCCGGCATCGTGCGCGCGGCCATCGCGAGAGGGTGCGACGTGGTGACGGCCAACAAGGCGCTCATCGTCACCGACGGACCATCGCTGGAGGCGTTGGCCGCAACAACCGGAGGCCGCCTGCGTTACTCGGCGTGCGTCGGAGGCGCAGTGCCGGTGGTCGAACAGGTGCGGACACTGGCGGCGCAGGGGCCCATCAGGTCGATCGCCGGCGTCGTCAACGGCACCAGCAACTTCGTGCTCGATCGCCTCGAGGCAGGCGACGACATCGACACCGCCGTGAAGGAAGCCCAGCGGATGGGATTCGCCGAGCGTGATCCCACCTGCGATCTCGACGGGACCGATGCTGCCCTGAAACTGATCATCCTCGCCCGCGAAGCCTTCGGGGTGCACCTCGTCCTGAACGGCGTGCGCCGGGAAGGCATCGACTCGTACACGCCGGCGCTCGTGCGCCGCGCCGAAGCAACAGCCTGCCGCGTACGGATGGTGGCGTCGCTTCGCCGTCGGGGGCATCACGTCGATGCCGCCGTCACGCTGGTCACACTGGACGGCCGGCATTATCTGGCTGGCGCCCGCAACGAAGAGAATCGCGTGGTGATTGTGCCGGAGTCGGGCGCGCCGGTTCGGCTGGCGGGCAAAGGCGCCGGCCGGCGGCCAACCGCCACGGCGGTTGTCGCGGACGTGATCGAACTGGATCGGGACGCGCTCGTCGCGCACGCCAACGCGACAGCCGATGAATCGGTGCAGGAGGTGGCGTGATGCGGATCGAGACCACGTTGGTGCAGGTGCCGCGCGAGGCGGGCGACGCCATTGCACCCAGTTCACCACCAATCTACCAGACGGCCACGTTTCGTCAGCCGTCGATCAACGAACGCGGGGCGTACGACTACACACGCAGCGGCAACCCCACCCGCCACGCGCTCGAAACTCAGCTGTGCGCACTGGAAGGCGGCCATGTAGCGCTCGCCTATACCAGCGGCATGGCCGCCATCACCGCCGTGTGCCGCCTGTGCGCGGGCCGCGGTGCCATCGTTGCGGGCACCGATTTGTACGGGGGCACCTACCGGCTGCTGGCGCGTGTGCTGGCGCCTCAGGGCGTCGACGTACGCTACGTGGATGCCACCCAGGTGGAGGCGGTGCGCGCCGCGCTGGCCCGACCGGCAGGATTGCTATTGGTCGAATCGCCATCCAATCCGCGACTCGACATTGCCGATCTTCGCGCGCTCTCCACCGCCGCCCACGAGGCGGGCGCGCTGCTGGCCGTCGACAACTCGCTGATGACGCCGTATCTGCAGCGTCCCCTCTCGTGTGGCGCCGACATCGTGCTGCATTCCGCCACCAAGGGCTTGTGCGGCCACGCCGACGTGACGGCGGGCGCCGTCGTTGTGCGCGATCCGGAGCTGGGACGTGACCTGGCTTTCCACCAGAATGCGGAGGGGAATGCTCTGGCACCGTTTGACGCGTGGCTGCTGCAGCGTGGCATGAACACGCTGGCCGTCCGCTTTGCCCGTCAGCAGCAGAATGCGGCCGACGTCGCTGCGTTTCTGTCCACGCATCCAGACGTTCGATCGGTGCGCTACCCGGGTCTTGGCACACACCCCGGCGCCGCCGTGCACGCGAGCCAGTCTGCTGGCGGCGGATGCGTGGTCTGCCTCGAAACAGGTTCGCTCGAAGCCTCGTGTCGCCTGGTCGAGGCGCTGGAGCTGTTCTCGATCACCGTCAGCTTCGGCAGCGTCCACTCCACCGTCAGCCTGCCATGCCGCATGTCGCACGCCAGCATGCCTGCCCAGGTCAGATCCGAACGCGGCCTGCCCGAAGACCTGGTGCGCCTGTCGATCGGCATCGAGGATCCCGGTGATCTGGTCGCCGACCTCCGCCGCGCGCTGGCCACGGCGTTCGCTGCGCCCGAGATGTGGCCCGCTGCCATGTAGCCCCGCGTGATGCCGGGGAGTGGTATCAACCCGGCGGATAGAGCAGGTAACGCTGGCGAACCTGTTGAAACGCCGCCACACCAGGCTGCCAGCTGGCCGCGATACAGCGGGCGTCCACGCCGGCCTCGATCTGCGTGCGCAGCGCCGGCGAACCTGCCAGGATGTCGATTGGCATCTTGTCGTGCTCGTATTCGTAGGGCGGCTGCCGCCACGCGAAGCGCGCCGGGTCCAACGCGCGGAACGTCGACATCAACGCTACGCCGGTCAACACCGGCAGAAACGTCCGCCGGTCCCGCACGTGGATCTGGCACCCTCCGCACGCCGTCTGGACGTGCTTCTGAAAGGTGGGTTCGAATACCACCGGCCTGAAACGCACGCCAGGCAGATCCATCGCGTTGACGGCTCCTGCAAAGCGTTCCGCATCGATCCACGGCGCACCCAGCGTTTCGAACGGGCGCGTGGTGCCGCGGCCTTCCGAGAGCATGGTGCCCTCAAACAGCACCGCGCCAGGATAGACGATGGCCGTGTCGAGGGTGGGCATGTTGGGCGAGGGCATCACCCACGCCAGGCCGGTCTCGTCGAAGTACATGCCGCGCGACCAGCCCTCGCACCGCGTCACGGTCAGATCGGCGCCCAGGCCGAACTCGTCGTTGAAGAGCATCGCCAGTTCGCCCACGCTCATCGCGTGCCGCATCGGGATCGGGAACTGGCCTACGAACGACTCGTAGCCCGGCTCGAGCATCGGCCCCTCGACCGCGTCGCCCCCGATGGGATTCGGCCGGTCGCACACGACGACCGGCAGCTTGTGACGTGCCGCCGCGCGCAGGCAGTTGGCCATCGTGTAGATGAACGTGTAGATGCGCGCGCCCACGTCCTGCAGATCCACGACCAGCAGATCGAGGCCCTTCAGCATCGCCGGGGTGGGCTCGCGCGTCTCGCTATACAGCGAGTAGATCGGCACGCGGCGTCGCGCGTCGGCGACGTGCGGCGATTCGATCATGTTGTCTTGCAGGTCCGACCGGAAGCCGTGCTGCGGCCCGAACAGCGCGCCCAGCGTCACGCCCGGCGCGTCGAAGATCAGATCGGTGGCGTGGCGAAGTTCGGCATCGACCGATGCCGGGTTACACAGAAGGCCCACGCGCAGGCCCTCGAGGTCGCCCGACGCCAGCAGACGAGTGAGACCGAGCACAACAGCCATCTCGCGATTATAGCGGCGGACCCACACGCCAGCAGCTTGTCTGTTGGCTTGGCGGGCAGCCGGTGTATGCTCGTCTGCCATGGGCGAGCCTGGTGTGGTGCCACCCGCGAGTCCGCATCGCCGCTACAACCCGCTGCTCGACGAGTGGGTGCTGGTATCACCGCACCGGCTGACGCGGCCCTGGCAGGGGCAGATCGAGCCGGAACCTCCGGCGCTGTTGCCCGCGTACGACGGCGAGTGCTATCTGTGCCCGGGCAACCGGCGGGCCAATGGTGAGTCGAATCCGGCCTACCGCACCACCTTCGCCTTTGACAACGACTTTCCGGCGCTGCTGCCGGACGCCGATGGCCCATTACCCGGCGATGGCGGCCTGCTGCGGGCCGAACCGCAGCCGGGCCGATGCCGCGTCATCTGCTTCTCGCCCCGTCACGATCTCACGCTGGCCCGCATGAATGCGCCGGCGATCCGCTTTGTGGTCGACGCATGGGCTGATGAGGTCGAGCGTCTGGCTCGAGAACCGTTCGTGCGCTACGTGCAGGTGTTCGAGAACAAGGGCGAGGCCATGGGCTGCAGCAACCCGCACCCGCACGGTCAGGTGTGGGCGTCCGCTTTGGTGCCACACATTCCGGCCACGACACTGGCCGCCGAACGCGCGTACTTCGATCGGCATGGCCGTGATCTGCTTGGCGATTACCTGACCCGCGAACTCGACCTGGGCGACCGTCTCGTGTGCCGGAACGACCACTGGGTTGTGCTGGTGCCGTTCTGGGCGGCCTGGCCGTTCGAGACGATGATCCTGCCTGTTCGGCGGGTGGCGGATCTGCGCGACGTCTCGTCCGACGAGCGCGACCAACTGGCGGACATCATCCGCCGGCTCGCCGTGCGCTACGACAACCTGTTCCAGTGCTCGTTTCCGTACTCGATGGGCTGGCATGGCGCACCCGTGAATGCGCCGGCCCACGACTTCTGCCGGCTGCACGCGGTGTACTTCCCTCCGCTGCTGCGCTCGGCCACCGTGCGCAAATTCCTGGTCGGCTACGAACTGACCGCCGAACCCCAGCGCGACCTCACGGCCGAGTCGGCCGCCGAGCGCCTGCGGGCACAGTCCGAGGAGCACTACGTGTTGCGGCCTCGGGTGACGGTCGCTTCATGAGGATTCGATGGTGCGCTGGAATGAGATGTTGACAGAACAGAGGGAGTGATGGACCTCGGATGCTCGCTGGCATGCGCGTCGATGATGGCGCTGGCGACCGTAGGATGGCCGCAACCGGGCCGTATGGCACCGGAAAAGGCCGACGTGGCGACAAGCGTTCGGCAGTACCGCACGGCGAACGAGCACCGCATTGTCGGCGAACTGGTCGAACTGCTGTCGATTCCGAACATCGCCAGCGATAAGACCAACATCGGGCGCAACGCCGATCTGCTGAAGGCGATGATCGAGCGGCGCGGCGCTCGCGTGCAGTTCTTCCCGATCCAGGGCCGGGGGCCGGTGGTCTACGCCGAGTTGCCGGCACCAGGCGCGACCCGCACGCTGGTGTTCTACGCTCACTACGACGGTCAGCCGGTCGATGCGGCGGCGTGGACCGGCACCAAACCGTTCGAGCCTGCGCTACGCACCAACAGCATCGAGGCCGGCGGTCAGTTGCGCCCGCTACCCTCGCCCGGCACCCCATATCAGGACGATTGGCGCATCTACGGCCGCTCGGCGTCCGACGACAAGTCGCCGATCGTGGCGTTTCTCGCGGCCATTGACGCGCTCGCTGCCGGCGGCATCCCCCGTGCCGTCAACCTGAAGTTGATCCTGGACAGCGAGGAAGAGAACGGATCTCCCCATCTGGAAGCCGCCCTGCTGGCGCACCGCGATGTCGTGACCGGCGACGTGTTGATCACCGGCGACGGCCCGGTGCACCAGTCTGGCCGTCCGCTCATCTACTACGGCAACCGCGGCGTCGTTGACCTCAACGTGACGGTGTACGGGCCGGTGCGCGGCCTGCACAGCGGCCACTACGGCAACTGGGCGCCCAACCCGGCCATGCGTCTGGCGCAGTTGTTGGCCTCGATGAAAGACGCAACCGGCCACGTGCTGGTGGCAGGGTTCTACGACGATGTGGTGCCGCTGGGCAGACGGGAACAGGCGGCGCTTGACGCCATGCCGTTCAACGACGCCGAGTTGCAGCGCGAACTGCAGTTTGGCGAGGCCGAAGGCGGCCACCGCAAACTGACTGAGTTGATCAACCAGCCCTCGCTGAACATCCGGGGTTTGCGCAGCGCCTATGTAGGGGCCCAGTCCCAGAACATCGTGCCCGACCGCGCCGACGCATCACTCGACCTGCGCCTGGTGAAGAACATCGACCCGCTCCGTCAGTTCGAGCGTGTGGTCGCGCACATCGCGACACAAGGCTACTTCGTGGTGCGCGACCGGGAGCCCACGCCAGACGAACGGCGCTCGCACACCCGGGTCGTGCGAATCGACTACGGCGGCGGCTACCCGGCCACCCGCACGTCGATGGACCTGCCGGTGTCGGTGGAGGTGGCCAGGGCGCTCGACGTGGGGCTTGGCACACCAGTGGTGAAGGCGCCCTCGCTCGGCGGCAGCGTGCCGATGTACATCTTCGAACGGATCGGGCTACCCATGATCGGCGTGCCGATCGTGAACTACGACAACAACCAGCACTCCTACAACGAGAACCTGCGGATGGGTCACTTCTGGCGGGGCATCGAAACCTACGCCGTGCTGATGGCCTCGCTGCGGTGGTAAGGACCCGGAAGGAAATAAGTCTGTTATCGTGGGCGTCGAGGCGCCCGCCCGGCGCCTACAATGCAGAGGAGAGAGAGCGCTGCAGCCGTTCGAAGGCTCATCGATGCAGGATGGGTCCGAGGGCGAAGTACATGCGATGACGGCCCGTGGTGCCAACGCTGGCTGCCACCAGGATGGGCCCGAGCGGCGTTTCCATAATCAAGCCGCCCGACAGGTCGGTTTCGATGCGCGTGTGCCGCAGCAGCCGCTCGAAGGCAGCGCCGCTGTCGATCCAGGCGCCGACAGACAGTTTGCCGATGGCGCCTTCGCCCACCCGCAACACCTCGTGGAAATAGCCGGCGTTGCCGAGCACGTAGTTGCTGCCCCGCTGTTCGTCAGGATTGAGCGCGCCGAGGCGAAACGGGCCGCCCAGGTAGAACCCGTTGATGACGGTGGTGTCCCCAGCTGACGATCCGCCGGCGCCCCGCACAAACAGCCGTCCGTGTTGCCCGATCGGCACGAATGCCGACACGTCGGTCTCGGCCGACAGCAGATCGGCGGGTTCTGCGGTCGTGGGATCCGCGATCGATTCCGGTTGCGCGACGCTCGTGAAACGCCGGATCCGGCCCGATGCGTACACCCCACGCGACGGCAGCACGGCGCCATTCTGGCCATCGAACTTCACCCGCAGAGAGAAGTAGCGCTGGGTGCCGCTGTACTCCGGCAGCAGCGGATCGCCGATCCGCCGGCTTCCCTTCACCCGCTCCAGGTCGTAGCCTGCGCGCAACTCGAAGCGCCTCATGGTTGACGCGCCCACGTCGATGCCTGCGCCTTCCGATCCCGTGCGATACTCCGCCCGAGGCTCGCCGTCCACGAACAGGGTGTGGTGGAATCGTTCGGCCGACACGCGCGGGGCCACGAACAGCCCAGCGATGCCCAGCGGCCGGTACAGCTCCGCAGCGGCTTTGAGGGAGTTGCCGAGCGTCACGTCCACGCGCGCTTCGGAACCTGCCCCGAGCACATCGAAAAACAGCAACCGCCCGCGCACCGACGCCGAGACGTTCGCTGACTGGGTGGTCTGCAGATCCAACGCCGCCAGCAGGAACGGCGGACCGTACGATTTCGGCCTCACCGTGATCAGCAGTCCCGCACCGGTGGGGCCCTTCACAAACCGATACGTGGCGGCTTCGTAGCGTCCCGCCCCGGTCAGTGCCGTCAGGTCCCTCTCCAGTTTCGAGCTGTCCAGTGGATGACCGGCATACGACCTGAAGCGAAGCTCGATCAGCCTGGCCTCCGGCGCCGGCACACCGTCAACCCTCACAAACGCGGGCACGGGCGCCGCGGTTCTCCGCTTCGCTCGCCTGACCTGCAGGTATGCCTCGTAGTCCACTTCGCTGATGGCATAGCGCAGAAGATCGTCACGTTTCGCTTCGGCCGCGTCGTACCCGCGCTTCATGAACTCGAGGCCGCGATGAAAGTCGATGCCGGCCATGCCCTTCAGGTCCGGTTGCAGCACCACAGTGGCGGAAGCCAGGGCGCGGCGCGTGGAATTGCGCATCATCACGTCAAGCGATTCACCCAGGACCGCGAACATCGAATCGGACTTTTTCTCGTGGGTCAGATCGGCGCTCACATCGACGGCAATCACGACGTCCGCGCCCATGGCGCGAACAATGTCGGCCGGCACGTTGTTCAGCGTGCCGCCGTCCACCAGCACCAGACCGTCGCGCTCCACCGGCGTGAACAGGCCGGGAATCGCCATCGTTGCGCGCAGGGCCTGCGCCAGCCATCCGTCTTTCAGCACTTCCAGGCGCCCCTGCTTCAGGTCGGTCGCCACGCAGCGGAACGGCGTCGGCAAATCGTCGAAACTAGCCAGGTCGTAATAGGGGAGAGCCATGCGCGCCAGCAGCAAGTCAACCTGTTGCGCCGAAGAGAGGCCGCCCGGCAGGCGCAAACCGGCGCGCAAGCCGAACTCGAGTTGGGACGGAAACGCCCGTGCGTCTTCCTTGCGCCGCAGCGTCTTACCGGTAAACGGCGAGTCGGGCGCCAGCATGATGGCCCAGTCGGTCTGCTCGACCAGCGCCCGCAGTTCGCCGACCGTCATGCCCGACGCAAACCCGCCCCCCATCACACCGCCCATGCTGGTGCCGCCGACCAGATCCACCGGAATGCGGTGCTCGTCAAGCCACTGCATCACACCGATGTGCGCCAGACCTCGCGCCGCACCTCCGCCCAGCGCCAGGCCAATGCGGGGCCGAGCTACGTGGTCCTGTGTGGTCGCGACGATCGAGACGGCATTCTGGGTCGTGGCCGTTGAACCCGCCATCGCTACTGCCGTGAACGCCAGCGCGGGTAACAAGACCTTCCTGGCGCACCATCGCGACGGATGAAGCAAGTTCTCCGTCACCCCCGCGCCCCATCTGTCACCCCCGCGAAAGCGGGGGTCCAGACTGGATTCCCGCGTTCGCGGGAATGACGAAGAGAGAGCGGGAATGACGAGATGGCCACCCGACAACCGCTCCGATCGAGCACACGCACTCATCCTCCAAGTGTATCCCCATCGGCACCATCGGATTGACCCCCAGCCTCCAGCCAGCCCCCGTTGCAGGTACAATCGTGTCCGTGGCCCTGGGATGGAAAGCCGGCGCACGCACGCTCGCGACGGGATGTCTGACCACGATCGGCACCCGTGTCGTCGTAGTGGCGTGTGTGTTTGTGTCGGCCACGACCGTGATCGGCTCCTGGCGGAACTTGTGGTTTGAGCTTAGCGGCAAGGTGGTCGAGGGTGTGGTAGTCAGGCAGGCGGAAGAGCTGGTGGCCGACTGGAATGACCCAACGGTAGCCGGCCGGCCATCCGGAGTGCGGACAGCGGCAGCCACGCGCCTCTTTCGCGCCATTGTCGAGTTCAAGGATAGCGACAAGCCGTACCAGATCGAATCCAGGTCGCGTGCTCCGGTAGCGATCTATGGGATCGGATCAAGAGTCGATGTGGTGTTTCCGCCCGGTCGTCCGCACCGCGCGCAACTGCGGCCCGAGTTGCCCGACCTTTGGACCGAGAGCGGCTTGATGCTGATGGGGACGCTCGTTGGCGCCGGAGCGGCCTATTGGTGGTGGAAGCACATCAGGCGGCGTGGTAGAATCAATTCTTTGCCGGGTGGCCGGAGCGACGTGTCGGGCGGTTAGCTCAGCGGTAGAGCACCGGCTTTACACGCCGGCTGTCACAGGTTCGAGCCCTGTACCGCCCACCAGCCTTCGCACGCATGCCGGGATCGCGCTTCGGCTGGCTAGCCAGGTATTCGCGCGCTTGTCTGGATCGCGCTTCGGCTGGCTAGCCAGGTATTCGCGCGCTTGTCTGGATCGCGCTTCGGCTGGCTAGCCGCGCCGTAGCTCGGCGGATCGAGCTAGCGAAGGCGGGGCAAGCCAGGAATCGCAGTGGCGTGGAAGTGCGGTTCGGACACTAACCGATCGGGTCCAGGCAGACGGTGACAGCACCTGCCACCCAACGGACCCGGGCGGGTCGTCAGATGCGGGGTTGTAGTTCAGCTGGTTAGAACGCCGGCCTGTCACGTCGGAGGTCGCGGGTTCGAGTCCCGTCAACCCCGCCAGCTTCCCTTCCAGCAAGCTGAAGCGCGCAGCAAGTTGACGACGAGCCGCTTCGCCTTCTTCATTGCCCTGCGCTTGTGACAGCGCGCTGTCGTCGCTCCGGGCCGACACTGAGCAGGACGTGCAACAACTGGTCGATCTCCGCCTGGTCCCGCAGGAAGTAACCAGCCAGAGTGTCGCGCTTGCTGCCAACACGAATCGTCAACAACTGGCCCGGTTGGTCGAGCGCAAAGACATCTTCGTCGGTGTCGTCATCGCCGACGTAGAGAGCCGTGTCGCATTGAAAGCGCGTGCGCGCTTTCTCCAGGGCAATCCCCTTGTGCGGTGCGTCATTCGGCAGCAGGTTTACCACCTGCTTGCCCCGGATCAGGCGCACGTCCCCGAGGGCGGCCGCCGTCCGGTGGATCGCCATCCGCACCTTCTTCTTTTCCCGCGACTGTCGGTAGTGAACGGCCACCGAGTACACCTTGTTCTCGATCCTCACGCCCGGCAAGCGAGCGAGACGCCGCGCGAGCGTTGGCTGCCACCGGCGCACGGCGAGCAGGCCCCGCTGCGAGGTCTGCCACGGTTCGATCCCGTGATTCCCGATCACCTCAACCGCCCCTACTCCGCGCAGCCTGCGCAGCGCATCGGCACG
>ERZ1292640.1894-Hain-H43-02um-R1-1894-length-17109-cov-9_pt1 | contig 17109 bp, 22 predicted proteins | sample MGYA00564404_ERZ1292640 | MGnify/ENA primary metagenome ERZ1292640 (study PRJEB36523, sample SAMEA6512636) | groundwater metagenome | collected 2019-01-08 | study: AquaDiva: Metagenomics assemblies of 32 groundwater samples
GGCTTCATCTTAATCTTTTTTTAACTTTTCAGCCTCCACTTCTGGAAACAGTGCCCATCCATTAGGGACATAAAAACGCCACCTAAAAAGTTGTTAAAAGTTGCAAATAAAATCAGTGCAAAAAGTCCTGGAATCGTTTTGATTACTTTCATTGTTCCGCGAATGTCGATTGTTTTTGGTTGGCCCGTGATGTGTAGAATTTTGTCTTCCGGAAGGTCTAAACAAAGTAGGTGAATGATGGCGGCGATTGTCATGGTAATTGCGAGAATAAGTACGTAATACATGCCTCCCATTCCAACGAGGAAACCACTAATTACAGAGACGATTAAGAATGAAATTCCAAAGGTAGTGCCAACAAGTCCGTTAGCTTTGTCGCGTCTGTCTTCTGGAATAAGAAGAGTTATAGTTGTAGGCATTGCTACATTGCGAATGTTTCCAAAAATTATACCAATTAAAATTAGTGGGCAAAAAATCCAGAGGGTCACGCTGCTGACGTTTTTAAAAACGCTTGGATCTGCGGTTAGATAAATTATGAAGCTAATAATATAAATTGCCAATGAAGCATAACTTGAAATTAACATTGCAGTTTTTTTCCTGTGGTGATCAACAATACTGCCAAACCAAAAACCTGAAGAGATAGTCATAACCAGATAAATTCCGGCTAACATTGAAGTCGCAAAAACGGACTTGGTTTCTAAATACACGAAGAAAATTACGGCAAACCAAACTGTAAAATTTGTGATTGAAGCGATTAGGTTGTTTGCTAGTAGCTGGTAAAAAGTTTTCATTCTTTAAATTAAGTGGGATTGAATGATAGCATGTTTTTACTTATTTGGGTTGTCGTATTATTATGGCGTCATTATGAATTCAACTCCTGCACAGACTGCTGTCGTTCCAAAACATCTTTCACCATGGCGTGTGCTTTGGCTTGGAACTTTAATAATGGTTTTTGTTGAGTTGGTTGGGATTTTTTGTGGGGCGACGATTGGTGGGCTTGGGACTTTTTTTATTCTGCTTTTTGGAGGGTTTTTCGTGTTTGGAGTGAGTCTGAAATTTATTGGAGATTGGGCTGGTGCTCCAGTTGCTGGGGCTTTTTTAGTGACGGTGATGATAGCGTTTGGGAATGCTGCGCAGCCAATCTGGTTGGCTATCACTGGGGAAGGTCAAAATGCTACGGTGGTTGAAGTGCCGAATGGAATTATAAGATCAGAATTTGGAGGTTATTATTCTTTTGATGGATACGTTAGTACCAGGACTGGAGGTCGTGGATATCCGGCGCGAACTGAATATATGGTTGCGCCACTTGTTGATGAAACCTGGACTCCAGAAGATGAAGTTAAAGTTTGGGTTGTTTGTAAGGATACTTGGGATCTCAATACGGATTTCTCAGATATTGATGTTTGTCTTAAAAAATGGACAAAAAATTATAGCGGGGGATATGGGGTTGAACCTGGTGAAGAGGGCGACGTGGGACAAGCGGTTAATAATGCAATGATCGCATATAATCTAGATTCTTCTTATTCTGCTAAATATGTTTATTCTTCCTCTAATCCAAAATTTGAAGTAGCCCTGATGTTTAATTTTGGGATTGGGCTGTTGATATTTACACACCTTGTTTATATTGCTTCTGTATTGGTGAAGTGGAGAAAGATCAAAACGACCCTTTTACCCTAATTCTTCTCTATGTATTGAAGAACTGATTATTTCTTCCCTCGTTTGCTAAGTATCCCTTGTACCGATGGACTGATTGCTTTGTCAGTACGATGAATGCAGCCTATCCAACAACAAGGTCGGCGCTTTCCTTCATTAAGTTGTGAAACGACTCTTTGTACATGCTGACATCTAGTTTCATCTGTTTTGACAGAAATGGTCCAGCAAATCCATTCATTGCGCGCTAGAGGTGTTAGACTGTTCCATTTTTCGAGTGCGCTTTGATTGGAAGCGAGTGCTTTTTTCAAATCTGAGGGTACATCGTGTACGACACCTGTAGCGATTTGAGTTTTTGTCATAGAAAATTCATTAGCAGGAACGGTCGCCGGAGGGGGCCGGAGCACTTCGTGCTCTATGGCGGAGAAAGCGGGATTCGAACCCGCGTTCCGATTTCTCGGAAACACGCTTTCCAAGCGTGCGCCTTCAACCACTCGGCCATCTCTCCTCCTTTGTGTGCTCGCCAATTCTTTAAATTGGGCTTTCGCAACTTAACTTTTTTTTGCTTTAAATACAAGATATTTGTATATTGGCCACATGGGAAATTGGTCTGGCATTCTAATAAATTTTGTTTACTACCTGGTTGCCTTGCTGGCGACTTTGACTGTGCATGAGGCTTCGCACGCTTTGGTGGCTTATTATTTAGGTGATCCAACGGCGAAATCTGAAGGTAGAATTTCTTTAAATCCAATCCGGCATTTAGATTTAGTTGGAAGTATGTTGTTTTTGATAACTTACTTTATTGGCTCCGGAATCGGTTGGGGCAAGCCAGTTCCCGTAAATCCTAGAAATTTTAAAAAACCAGTCCGTGATAGTGCGTTGACTGCTTTGGCTGGACCTGTGAGTAATTTTATTTTTGCTTTTGTGATGGCTTTGGTCTGGAAATATCTAGGAGAATATTTGCCTCAGCCGGTTAATACTTTGGTACAATATATCTTTCATTTAAATATATTTTTGGGGGTGTTTAATCTTTTTCCCTTCCCTCCACTCGATGGATCAAAGATATTGGGACTCATTATGCCGAGGAAATATTATGAGGTTTATAATAATTATTTAGAGAATGGTGTGAAATATTTCATTGCCATAATTATGGTTGATGTTTTTATTCTGACGGATTTGTTGGGATATTCGGTTTTTGGCTACGTAGTGGGGTATTTACACGATTGGCTAGCAATGATTTTACTTTTAGGGGCCTAAATATAGTAGGTTGCAGTAGTTTGGGACACAGTTTGTAGTGGTCGCAGCTCAATATATTGGCTTCTGTAAGCTCTTTACTTTGGGTTAGTTTTGGTTAGAATGAAGTTACTCTGCTTTGTTAGTAAGAGTCTTAATCTACTCTCTCTATCAACTACATCACGGGAGTCCAACATTTCTTTCTCCGCGTGCGGAGAAGCTGCGGACACCCACGTACATATTTCAAGGGGGCCAGTATCCTTGAGACCAACACGGCACGGTAGAGTCTGAAAATGAACAACTAGGAAAATTACCTCGGGAGGATGAATCGAATTTATTCTTCTGGAATTTTCTTTTTGCCAAAGATACTCCAGATATAAAGTTTTACCTTTTCTAGCATAGCGAGGATTTTTTGTTTTTGACTAGGGGCGATTAAAATTATTCCAGCCAGCATAAATGGCCAGCCGGGAATAAATGGAACAAGACCTAGTGTCATTCCAAGTAAAAATAATATGATTCCCGCGATAATTCTAAGTGTTTTTAATATCATTGGGTTGGCGGTTGGCAGCTTTTTTAAGCATAAACATTTTCGTTCCCCAAAAATACAGATTTGCGCATAAAATAGCAATCAAGTCGTAGTGCGGTATGTGGAAATAGAGTAGTGTTTGGTAAACTGCCGCGGCAATTATTCCAAAAAATATTTGCTGCTTTTTTAGAAGTGGAGAACTCTTTGGATCTACGAGCATAATTGTGGCAAAAAAGTAGATCGTTGCGTCCGTAAAAATAAACTTAACTGTTTCCCAGCTGCCAAAAACTGGATAGGCAGTTGCAAGAACTACTAATAGAAATGAAAGTACTGGAGCCCATTTATTCCAACTTTTTAAACCCCAAAGAGCCCATAAGGCCATGAGAATTAATGGGATGTAGTATAGATTATATGCAACTCCCCACCAAGAGATAAATGGCCCGCCGTAGCCAAGAATCCATTTGCCAATTATGTAAACAGCTAAAAGCCCAAGAACAGTTGGGTTGATGATTGGCATGCCCCTTGGTTCCAAAAAGAATTTTGAGGCTATGGCAATAAAGGTCGCAGCAAGTGCGTAAATTATTGAGGAAATGTCCGCAAGGGATGCTTCGCTATTGCCGCCATGATTCAAAACTAAAAAAATAATTAGTGAAGTAATTACGGTGTTCCAGATATTTTTTGGTTTACCGGTGATTGCTTTAAAAATGTAGAATAAAATAATTCCAAAACCTAAAGTGGAAATTAAATGGAGGCCTAGTGCTTGCCAGTTTTCGAGATTTTTATAAATTGCGCCAAGAGCCAATAAAGAGAGTATTATTACAAGACGAATTGTGGGATTTAGCTTGAAATTCATAGGTTTTTGGGTATAGTTTGTGGGCTTAGTATATTCTTAATTTAGTATTTTTTATGCAAAAAACAATCAAAACACTATTTTTGTTAACTATTATTACTGGAACATTTTTAACCGGATGTGGTCCAACTATTAAAGATTCTGCAGTAAATGAGGAAGAGGCTTCAGGAGTTGTTATAGAGGAAGAAATGGATGCAGAAGATGATGAAGATGAAATGGACGATGAAGACGACGAAGATGAAATGGATGATGAAGATGATGCAAAAGATGACAAGGATGAAATTGAAAAAGTTGATGTTACTCCAGTTAAGCAACAGCCTTCTGCTGCAGAGACAAAGCCTGGTGTAAAAACTGAAGTTAAAGAAGAGGTGAAGCAGGAAGTCAAAGAGGAAGTTACTACAAAATATAAGAATGGCGTTTACAATTCTACTGGTTCATATTCAAGTCCAGCGGGTCAGGAATCAATTACAGTTAGCGTGACAATTGAGAATGACATGGTAAAAGCTATGACTGTTGGGGCTTTGGCAAGTAATGAGACTAGCAGATTGTTCCAGGAGAAATTTCAGGGAGGAGTTGGGACTATGGTAATTGGTAAGAGCATTGATGGAATTGGTGGTTATGCGCAGGTGAATGGTTCATCTCTAACACCAAAAGGATTTGATAATGCTTTAGCTAATATCAGAGCTTCTGCAAAAAATAGCTAATTATGGACAATTGGGTTGATGAAACCAAAGAAGTTATTGGGACTCATATTAGAGTGCTTGCTTTGGGGGATGCGGATTTAGTTGAAGAAAAAGTTGAAGCGGCTTATGCGGAATGTGGGCGGATTGAGGCTAGGTACTCACGTTTTTTGAGTGAGAATGAATTGGATTTTTTGAATCGCAGATGTGGTGAGTGGGTGGAAGTTAGTGCGGAATTTTTTGAGTTAATAAAATTTGGGGTTGAAATTGGTAAGAAAACTGAGGGATATTTTGACTTGAGCGTGAAAGGAATTTTGGAAAAATGGGGCTATGATAAAGATTATTCTTTTGAAGAAAAGAGCGGTGAGGCTCAAACGGGAGCTTTGATCGAGTTAAAAGACGGAAATTTAGTGAGAATTGAGCGGCCAATTGAGATCGGGGGCTTGGGTAAGGGGTATGCAATCGACAGAATGAGGGCGGAATTGTCGGGAATTGAGGATTTTTGCATAAATGCTGGGGGAGATATTTTTTGCAAGGGTGTGGATCCTGACGGCAAACCGTGGAAGATTTTGTTTGAAAATCCATTGGATATTTCGCAGGCGATTGGTTTTGTGGAAGTGAATAATTTTGCGGTGGCGTCTTCAAATTCTGCAAAAAGAAATTGGAAAAATAAACATCACTTAGTTGATCCAAAAAATAAAATTCCGGCGAATGAAATGCTGGCAGTTTATACACAGGCGTCGTCGGCGATTCTTGCGGATTCTTATTCTACTGCGCTGTTTGTTATGGGGCTTGAGAAAGCCAAGGAAATGGTTGATGGTTTTGATGTGGAAGCAATGTTGATCGGCAAAAATTCTGAAATTTTTCAAACAAAAAATTTTAAAGGAAAATTATTTTTGGAATAGTAAATTTATTATTATTTTTTCGTGCAAAATCTATTGAATTTTAATTTAATTTCATTAGAATAATTTGCGAAACAGATAAAAAGTGTGGAGAAAACTTCTTAACAATCCTTAGCGGGAAAATTAAGAGGGGGTCTCCTGCTTGTCTGCATTTTTGTCGTGCCATCTGATTGGCTGTTTGCGAAAAGGATGAAAGTATGGTATAATTTACGGCAAATAAAACAAAAATAAAATGCAGGCTGATGATTTAGGTCGTAGTGGTGGTGATATTGGTAAATTTGGCTTTGATGAAAGTTATTTTTCTGGCCCAGAAGATAGTAAGCCAGGGAGAGCTGACTCGGAACATAGCCATGGTGAACCTGACTATATAGAGGAAATGGACAAAAAAGCTGATGCGCTTTTGAAAGCTGTGGATCATGATTCTCCAGAGCATTTTGCTAAGGAAATGCATAAATTGTTAACTGTATATCCTTTGAGTAGGTTGCTTGAAAAGGTTCAGCAAAAAGGCTGTATGAGGGAGTTTAAGGCTTTGGTTATTGAATATTGTGAGCCACTTTTAAATGCTTATGCTCAAACTCTGTTAAAGGAAAAAGCTCCTGTTTTTAATGAGTTCGTTGATGATGAGGATGTGTTTTTGCTTGGTTTAAGTATGGTTAAGGATAGATTAACTGCTGAGCATGGTTTGGACACCTTTGCCCTTGGTGTGCATGCAATTAATGCGGTTGATTCGGCTAGGGTTTTACCCTCTAGATTGCAGAGGAATTTACTGACTGGCACGATGCATCATGACCACGGTAAGACAGAAGTACCGGACGTAGCTTTGTTAAATCCATTTAATAAAGATCAATTGAAGGCGGTTTTTATGGCGAGTTTGATCGATCCAAATAGATTTTCTTTGAGACGTCCATTTAGATCAGCTGTGCCAATGAATGCTGATGAAGAGCGTAGATTTGGGCCTTTTGTTAGAGGAGAATCCTTGCCGGCAGGTCATAGCGAGAGAATGAAATTGGCCAAAGCATATTTTGATTTTTACACTTCTAGAGGTGGAGATGAAATGCATATTCCGACGAACTTTTTGATGGATGTTTCTAGAAAATTTTTTAATGAAGGGAAATTTAGTGATGATATTAATGAATTTTTGAGGGATATGGGAAAGTCAGTTGATGATAAAGAAAGAGAAAGACTTTTAATGAAATTGGAACCTCAAAGACATGACTTTGACAAGATTAATGCAATTTTTAGATTGTTTGGTATGGATCAGGAAAAGACAAGTTTTAGGGATACTCTTAATAAGCATGCAATTGGTTCTGCGGCTTTGTTAATTAATCATACGACTAAAGATACAAGGCATAATGTTGCAAAAATTATTGCTCATCACCATGAGGATCCAAAAGCTTTGGATAAGTTAAAGCAATTAGGAATAATAATTGATGGAGATATCGGTGCTGAAGACCAGATGTTGATTGATCTATTAATGTTATTGGATATTACTGCGGCTTTGGCGCAAAGTGGGCGTTGTTATCATGGTGGTAAGCCAAAAACTGTTGGTCAGGTTAAAAATATTTTGGGTGAAGAAGCCAAAAAACATGGTATAGATTTGAAGTTGGCTGCTGAATATACGAATAGACTTTTGAAGGGTGATGAAACTAGCACGCAAGTTTTTGAAACTATTGAGGCAAATTCAAAAGAAGCGGATCAAGGAAGGGGAGAGGTTTAGGTTGAATTTGAATGCTTGATGTAGGGTCTTGCTATCGGTATACTCCGCCTTGTTTTTAGTTTGGTTTTTGTATGCCGTCGTGGCTCAGTGGTAGAGCGACCCCATGGTAAGGGGTAGATCACGGGTCCGATTCCCGTCGACGGCTCCAGGGCTTGATGCTTGGGTGGCTTGACAGTTTTGATTTTCTGGGCTATAAGTTATCTTTACCAAGATTAACTACAAAAATTATGGGAGGTTTAAATTCTTTTAAAGAGGGCTTCAGTTCAGCAAAATGTAAAGTTATGGCCGGGTTGGCTGGGCTTGCGATGGGGGCGTGTGAACCGGAGACTTTTCAGCCTCCTGCGGATTCGGTCGATTCTAAAGATCAAGATCAAGCGGGGGAAGTTTGTCAGGATCCGACTTTGGCATCTTTGAAGGTTCTTGCTGAGGCTTACCATAGGAATGCGCTAGTTGCCATTGAAAATGCAGCAAGTATAAAGTACCTGGGAGTCGGAGAGGCCAAACTGTTTACAAATGGTGATATCGGACCAGCGATTTTTTCTGGTGGTGGAGTGACTCAATGTGCAAAAAGTAATGACGACGCAGCTATTACTTGTCAAACCCTAGATGTTGTTGGCGATATTAATGCTAAAAAAATTGAAGTGGACTTTCCTAGAGAGCACGTGGCAGTGAGTGGTGATATTGTTGAATATGTTCTTGAACAAGATGAAGGTGTCGGTGAGGGTTATAGAGCAATAGTGAACAGAGATGGGGCAGAAGTGAAAGAGATGGTTGATGGTCAATTTCCAGCTGAAGGTAAGCCATATCCATTAGGCAGTGTTTGCGATAAATTGGCAGCAAAAATTAGAGAAGATGCTTTTGGTGGAATGCATGTTGTTAATAATACTGCGATTTCGATTGAGCAGTCTAAGTAAATTCTGGCGTTTAGAACTGCGCTATATTCTGCACGTACAAATCTTCTACCTGTTTGCGGGCCCAGGGAGCTTTGCGGAGGAAGACTAGACTGGATTTGATGCTGGGATTTTTTTTGAAGCAGTTGATGTTGATGCGTTTGCTTAATTCTGCCCACCCATATTGATTCACCAAAAAAGTAAGAATTACTTCGAGGGTTTTGCCGTGTAATGGATCTTTTGGAGTATTCTCGTCCATAACTATAAATGAGCTTGAGGATGGGCTGGGATGGAGTTGTTTAGGCTGTTTGTAGCTGCTCTCTGTGCCTTGGTGATTCTATCAGACAGTTCTTTTCTTGCAGTCTCTATTGTAGCAATATTTCTATCCGTTTCTGCTGCGGCAAGTTCAAAGTCGGCAAAATCTAAGCCTGCAGTAGTTAAAGAATCTCCAGTCGGTTCGTCTGTTCTTGTTGGGTCTAATGCGTCGTTCATGCTCTAATGGTAGCCCATAAAATTCTTTATCGCAAGTATTTAATTTGACTTTTTTGACTTTTGGGTTGAAAACCATTAAAGTACGGCGGATTTTTTGATCATTAACTAAAATTTTATGGGAAATCCAGATTTAAATGATGCGGCTTTGGCTCACAGGGACTCTATCGAAGAACTTGTCACTTACTGGGAAAGGGATATCTTACCTGGTTTACTTACAGTGGAAACGGTTGAAGATCAAGCAGTGATACAAGAGGTTACTAATTTACAGCAAAGATTAAGGACTACGGTTGCTCCAGAATTGGGCGCTGCATTGGGTCGAGTTTGGCCCGCAATGATGCGTCACCATAATTCTGTGGCTAGAGCTGGTGGTGTGGTTGGCGAGCTTAGTGGTGGATTAAAGAGAGAATCTAGTGGTATTTATACCGTAAGGCAGGGCGAGGTGGTTTTGGCAAGTGCTGAAATGGCGAGCTTGGCAAGATTTCATAAAGCTGCAAAAATTGGATTGGGTGCAGCTACAGATGATTTTTTACCACAAGAAGGAGAGGAACCAGATCTAGGTCTTTTAATTGAAGAATTTCGTTTGAGCGCAGGCAATGTGGCTAAAAGTACAGGTCAAATGCCTCTTTATAGGAGGCTTGGTGATTCTAGCAGTAGCGCAATGGTTGATGGGATCGTTGATTATTTGGATAGAATGACTAGATTAAATAAGGCAGCCGCAGGAGTGGACGTGAGGGCTACGGAGCTGGGTTTTGCTGAACGCGGTGTTTTATTGGATAAAGCTGCCGCTCACAGTGTAAATCAAGAAAGATTAACGCCTAGTCAAAGGGCATTTTTGATTGCTAAAACTGATAAGGCAGTGGTGGGTTCAAGAACGGATTTGGTGAAATTAGCGGCAAGATTGGGCGGTCGTCATTATCCAATGGCCTCAAAGCCTCTGGAGTCTTTGATTCCACCAATTGAGTTAATGAGAGAACTTGCAAAAGCAGGTGGCGGTGGGCCCTTGAGACTTGTTCAAGAATTTGAACGACTAAGGCCAAAAACCGACTGGGGAAAGCTCAAAACATAGCTTTTGAACTGAATGTTGACAAATAAGGGAATTCCTATAATATTCTTTTGCTTTAAATTTTATATATGGCAAAAGGAAAAAGTCAGTATGTAACTTGGTATTGCACGGAGCCTAAACCAAAGGAAGATAATCCAAATGCTCTTTGTAACTATCCAATAAATGTTACTTACCTAGACAAACGCAGAGATGCGGAACTAATAAAGGTGCTTAGTAAATTCTGTCCACAGTGCAGAAAACATACTTCAGCAAAAAGAAAAGATACCAAAAAAGGTAACGGTTAATTATCGTTTATACTTACTGGATTCAAAAAACTACTTTAAAAATTCTACCAAAAGGGTAGAATTTTTTTGTTCCGCGTTTAAATTCTTAAATCTTTAAATTAAAAATATGAAAATGAAAAAGTTTGTATCTATTACGGCAGTGTTGGTGACGACAATAGTTTTGAGTGCTTGCAAATCAAAAGGTCCAGAGGTGAGTCTTGAATCTCTTTTGCCGGAAAATTCCATGATGGTTATGGGTGTGAATTTTGCTGATGGTGAGCAGAAAGATAATCTGATGCACATTCTAAAACAGTTTCCGGATGTAGGATTGGCAGAAAAAATTGCAACGGCGGCTAATGATGAATTACAGGAAGAAGATTTAACTTTTGAAGATGATATTAAACCAATTTTGACCGGTGGCTGGGATTTGGCAGCAGCCTTTGTTTTTGAGAAGGGAGCAGCAGAGCCTGAGGTTTCTATCGTTGTAAGAATTGATGAAAGTAAAAAATTGGAGAGATTAATGAAGGATGCTGGAGATGCAACTGTGGGTTATTCAGAAGAAGGGGATTTTGATTTATGGACTGATGCAGAGACAGATTTGTATATGGGAAACATGGATGATTATTGGTTTGTTACAAATACAGAGGAAGGAAGAAGTGCAATTATGGCTAAGTTGGAATCCGGTGAGGCTAAAGTTAATTCTCTAGAATCTAAGGTTGCAGAGGTTAAAGATAATTTGGGTTATTTTTACTTTGATATGGCTAATTTTGGAGAGTTATTAAAGGCTGACCCTTCAGCTGCAGATATGCCACTTGAGATTTTTGAGAATTTTGGAGCCGTGACTGGTTCAGTTTCTGCAGAAAAAGATGGATTTGCTTTTAAGAGCAGTGCGGACTTTTCAAATGCGGATGAGGAGTTTGTAAAGTTGTTGGGTATGGGTGATAAAAAATTGACTTTGATTGATAAGATTAATGGAATTGGCACTATTATTTATGGCGAACAGGCGACCTTTGCTATTGCAAACGTTTTGTTGGGCTATGATGTGCCGGTTACTAATGAAGTTACTGGTGAGAAAATTGCTGCTGATAGAATAAAGGAAGAAGGGGCTAAATTCTTTGGTATAACTCCTGCTGATTTTGATGACTTACTTAATTCAAATATTGCTTTTAGAATGGGCTATGCGGGTGATAACTATATTCCGGAAATTGGTTTTTTTGTTGATATGAAAGATATTAATGAAGACGCTGTAACTAAGATTGTTGATACATTGAATGTTTATTTTGAACAGATGGAGGCTGAATTTATGGCTATGGCTGAACAGCAACCAGAACTCAAGGGTGCTCTTAAAAAAGATATTGTGAATGTTATGGGTGGTGGGGTGCATAGAATGTATATCGATACAGCTGTTATTCCAGCAGAAATTAAGGCTCAGATGGACATGTTGGGATTGAAGGATCCTAAGATTGAATTAAACTATGGTGTGACTGGAGACAATGTTTTTGTTTTGGCTTTAACTCCTGATTTTGCATTGGGTTATGGTAAAGGTCCTTTGACTGACGATGCGGACTTTAAAGTGGCTGCTGATAAAATTGGTGGAGTGGATGGTTATGCGGTTTCTTATGTAGCGGTTGCTCCACTTGTTGATTTAATAAATGATTGGGTGGCTGTTTCAGAAAAAACTGGCGTTGTCCCTGCCTCAGTAAAGGCGGATATCAATTTGTATGTGAATGGGTTTATGTCTACGTTTAAATATTTGATCAGTTCAAATACATATGAAGACGATATTTCCAAAGGTGTTGGATTTTTGAAAATTGAGAAAGTTGAAATGGCAGAAGTAGAAAAAGGTGAGTAGTTTTTGATCCGATTAGAAGCTCAAGGAGTCACTATCTTAGGATGTGGCTCCTTGTTTTTTATGCCAAAAAGTGCTATAATATTCTTATAAAAAATTCTCGTAAAAACAAAAATAAAAATGAAAAAAACTAAAGCTGTTTTAGATAAGAAAAGTATTTTGGTTGGGCTGATCTTGGGGCTTTTTATGGGTCTCATGACGGTTAGGATGAGTAATGCTGGAGGATTAGGCAGATCAATAGTTGGACAGGCGCCAGTTACTAATGTTGTTACGCAGGCTGGTGTGGAATTTTTGGCTGATCAAATTCTAAATAATTAAACAGATGTTTAAAAAATCTTTACTTCGCGCACAGGTATCATCGATATTTTTTGTGAGCGTGGTGACTCTGTTAACTGCCTGCGGAAGGGGTGGTTTTGATTCTCAAGATGCCGTTTTGGTTGATTGGAATGAGGATAACTGGCATAAGGCTGTCGTGTTGGAAGAGTGTGATGAAGATGAGGGTTGGATTGTGGATTTTGAAGATGATTTTTATGATACTTCAAAGGAAGGTGTGGCAGTTTGTTATCCAGAAAGTAAAATTATTTACGATGAAGTTCCGTCGATTGAAGACTTGACCGTTGGTGATGAAGTTTTGGCGCAGTGGGTGGAAGATGCCTATTACCGCGCCAAGATTAGTAAAATCCAGGATGACGGAATATCAGTAATTTTTACTGAAGATGAGTTTGATACTAAGATTGAAGTGGACGCACTGAGGCTGCTTTGATTCTCTCAACAGCTTCATGCCAAGCTGGGCCGGTACCAGGGTTGTGTTCAGGGAGTGGAGGTAAGCGGTAATCGTGAGCTTTAACTACCTGAGCAGGGGTGCCGTTAAATGTGGCATATTGGCTGCCGTTGATTCTAAAGGTAGTGTTGCGTTCTGGTTCTTGTGATTCTCTTTGGCTTTTTCTGCTTGATTCATTACGGGGGTCTAGAGGGAAAGTTTCCATTACTGATTGCTGAGTGCCGTCTACGATAGTTGATACTAATACAATCCTTGTGCCTTTTTCTAATACTTGAGTTAAAGATCCTTGATTTGGTGAGGTTTCGTAATCTGATAAAACTAGGCCTGTTTTTAAAGTTACTTCTTTTCCTAATTCAAAAATTATCTCGGCTTCTGGGGTAGGAGATTGTGCATCTTGATTTGGCTGTGAGTCCATAAGGCTGCTTGCCAAATCCCGTGCATCTATTATTTGTACTTTTACGCCTTCTTCTTCTGCTGGTTGTGGTCTTTTTTCTTGGTCGTTCATGAGCAGAATTCTATAGTAGTTTTTGTGCTTTTCAATGATGTTTTGTGGTGATAAGATTGAAATGACGTTGTTGAGGCGTCGTCAACAGTTGAAATTATGGAAGCGATTGAAAAGTTTTTAAAAAATCAGGGGTTCAATAAAAGTGATAGCGATGTTTATTTGGATGTGGCCAAACATGGGCAATCTTTTGCGAGTTCGGTGGCGCATAGGACAGGGATTGATCGCACTACCGTTTATTCTGCGTTGAAGAGACTTCTTAAAAAAGGGGTCATTGTACAGACTAAAGTGAATGATGTGATGGCTTATATGTCGGTTTCGCCGGAAGTTTTTTTGGATAAGGTTGAGAGAAATATCGAGGATCTGCAAAGTGAAAAAAAAGCGGCGCAGTTGTTTGTGGATGACATGCTTAAATTGGGCAAAAGTTCCTTTTTACAGCCGAAGATCAAAATCTATGAAGGAGTGAATGCTGTGATGAACCTTTATCAACAGACTTTAAAAAAAGGCCAGCAGCAGAAGTCGTTTTTGACAATAAAATTTATTCCGGATTCGTTGAAGAAATTTTTGACTGAGGAATTCATGAAAATGAAACAGAAGAAAGGCGTGATCAGTAAAGTGATTGTGGCGAGTAGTAAATTTAGTTCTAGATATAAGGCGTTGGATTCCAAATCAAATCGCGAAACTCGGATTGTGCAGGATCATCCTTTTGAATTGCATGCGGAGATTATTCTTTATGGCACTCAGGATGTGGCGATTATCGACTTCCACAAACAAATTTATGGCATGGTAATCAGCAGTGACACCTTCTACAAAACGATAGAGGCGATGTTTGATTACATCTGGGATAAAAATTAAGGAGGGCCGGTTGACTTTTGCGGCTTTAATGGTATGATGCCGGCTCTTTAATTGAATGTATGGGTGAAGTTAGAGAAAGAAGTGGAGATGGGGGCGATGGTCCTATTAAACCATTAAAAACAAGTAAGAAACTGGGCAGTAATTTGATTGTACCAGGTGCTTTTATGGCTCTGCTAGCTACGGAGGCGTATTTTGCTCCTAGGATTGCTACAATTGCTACTAAGGCCGCTAGAGTGGTGGAAAAAACTTACGTACGTGAAAAAGAACATGCTGAGTTTGTAGTTTGTAATGATAAAATTGATGATTTGGTGACTCCTGGGAAAATGGCTATTGATGAGATGCTTGCTCGGGAGTTGGCCATGCATAATATCAAAAGAGAAGAATTTGGCTTGCCTTTGATTGAGATTGATAATGCTAGAGTGAATGTTTGCGATATCAAGGATACTGGACTGTATGATACTGTTGGTGCAGTAGATCCTTTTGGGAAATACATTTTTATTGATCGAGATATGTTGAGGGATGGCCTAAATGATCCCAATGGTTCTGAAGATATTATAAATACTTTGAGGCATGAGTTGGGGCATTTGGGACAAAAAAGGAGCAAGATAGGTTCTTGGAGAAAGGAGGCTGTTGCGGATAGATTGGCAGGGATGGATGGGAGTCTTAATAGTCATCAAGCTCTTGATTATCGAATGTATGATTTATATTGGGCTTTTTTGGTGAAGTACGCTGAAGTAAAAGGTATTGATGAAGGTACACTTTTGAGACAACTCTATACTGATTCAGAAGTGCCATATGATATAAATTTTATTAATTCAATTTTGGATGACGATAAGTTAACTCCCAAAGATAGAGAAATCTTGGTAGAAACTTTTTTAGCTAACAAAGATGAGAAACCTTTTGAGAGTGATGATGCTCTAGGTACTTTTTTGAAGGAACATGAAGAGATACTTGCTGAGTTGGCTGACGAAATAAATTATTGCTTAATTGCCTCGGTAAGTTCTTCTGCTCTTGTATCACTTGTGTCTCTAGTTACAGCATTTATGTTGAAAAAAGCTTTGAAATCAAAGCCCGAACATTAATTCGCGGATTTCTGGATCGATGCGTTCTTGAGTCCAAAAGGGGTCCCAGACTACTTCGATGTAGACGTTTTTTAGGTCGCGAAATAGGCGCATGCGGTCTTCGACTTCTCTGATGATAGTTGGGCCGACAGGGCAGGCGGGGCTGGTCAGGGTCATGTAGACTGTGGCGTCCTTATTTTTGATTTGCACGTCGTAGATTAAGCCTAGGTCGACGATGCCGAGGTTTAGTTCGGGGTCGATGACTTTGTTTAATTCAGCCCAGTAAGGTTGGGTGCGTTTTTCTTTTGGAACTGGAATTATGACTTTAGATTTTTTTGGCATTTAGTTGATTATTTTTTCAATTACTTTGCAAGTATAGCAGCTTTTTTGGCAGTTACTAAGCCAAGGAGGGCGCATTTGACTCGGCCGGGAGAAATTGGGATTCCGAGCATTTCGTAGATTTCTTCGTTGGCCATTTTTTTGATTTGAGCGGTGGTTTTGCCAATTAATTTTTCAGTTAACATAGAAGTTGCGGCCTGACTAATGGCGCAGCCTTCTGCTGTAAATTTGGCTTCGGTGACTTTGCCTTTTTGTATGAGGAGGTCGATTTTGATTTTGTCGCCGCAGAGAGGGTTGTGCTCAGTTGCAGTTGAAGTGGCATTGGCAATTTCGCCCTTGTTTTGAGGGTTTTTGAAGTAGTCGAGAATGATTTCTGAATATAGATCCATGGCTTCGGATTCTAGCCAAAAATGGAGATTTTTTCAATGTCTAGTCTACGATACCGATTCTGTGAGGACCGAATTTTTGTATTAATTTTTGAATGTCGCGATTTGGAATGAGATCAAATTCTCTAATCACCATGCCAGATTTGGGAGTAATTGGATTTTTATTAATACTATATTTGCCGTTTTTTTCAATTACTTGGTGGAAGTTGTGATCCTGATCTGGAATTGCATATTCGCCATTGATAGTAACGCAATCATATCTAAGATTTCTTGAAAAATGCGCGAGCATTTCTGGTTTTGGAGGTATGTTTGGGTGGGTTAATCTTAAAAAACCAGTTTCTTTGTCCCAATGAACACCGTCTTGAAGTAAAACATCGTTTGGTCTATCTGGTTCATCCATGTCAACAATGCGAGAATTGAAAAATTTGGTTTGGTCCATGGCTTTTTTAGCCATTCTTTCACCCTCTTCTTCAGCTCTTAGTTCAGTGTTTGAGAGGTCAGTTTCAGTTATTGGCTGATCGTTGGCTTCGTGGTTTTGTTCTGATTCCTGGGTTTCAAGAGGTGGAATTTTTGGTTCTTGTTTTTCCATATTTGTGTTTTTATTGGTTTGATAATTGGGATTCTAGGTCTGATAATTGCTGATTCTCTTGAGTTTTGATTTTTGCTTCTAGTTCCTGGAAATGATTTCTTAAATGAGAATTTAAAGTTGAGTTAAGATTATTTAAGACTTCCGATAGCGCTTGTTTTTCCCATTCTAAAGCAGCTTTTGGCGATTCCTGTTTTGATTTAAGAATAGCTTCCTGGCCGATTTTTTGGCAAAGTTCTTTGTAGGCCTGTAGGGATTCTTCTATTTTAGTTGAAAACATTTTGGTTTGTATTAAATGTATTATACCACGAAATGACTGTGTTGAATAGGGGTGTGCTGCGTCGGGGTATGGGAGTTCGGAACGTTCCGAAAACGTAAAACTGCAATATAGTTGAGGAAAGTCAAATTTGCGCACTTTTACAGATTAGGAACAATCCCCGTGTTGAAAATGAGCGGGTTGTATACAGAAAATATTAGAGAACAAAAA
>ERZ1292640.1896-Hain-H43-02um-R1-1896-length-17105-cov-14_pt1 | contig 17105 bp, 15 predicted proteins | sample MGYA00564404_ERZ1292640 | MGnify/ENA primary metagenome ERZ1292640 (study PRJEB36523, sample SAMEA6512636) | groundwater metagenome | collected 2019-01-08 | study: AquaDiva: Metagenomics assemblies of 32 groundwater samples
CCTCGCCGAGGCGATCCAGTATCGAGGCCTCGACCGGTGGCTCTGATGCTTCCGCGAGGAGGGAGGCATGCCCCACCCGATGAAGCTCACCCGCGACGGGAGCGCGCTCGTCGTCGTGGACGTGCAGGAGCGGCTCTTCGCCGCCATGGACGCCGAGCACCGGGAGGAAGTGGTCAAGAACCTCAAGGTGCTTGCGACGGCAGCCCGCCGACTCGGGCTGCCGACCGTGATCACCGAGCAGTACCCCAAGGGGCTCGGCCACACGCTGCCGGAGCTCAAGGAAGCGCTCGGGCCCGTGGAGCCGGTCGAAAAGGTGGCGTTCTCCTGCTGCGACGCCGAAGGGTTCAGCGCGCGGCTCCGGGCGACGGGTCGGAGGCAGGTGATCCTGGCGGGGATCGAGGCCCACGTCTGCGTCCTGCTGACGGGACTCGACCTCCTCGCGGAGGGCTACGCGGTCCACGTGGCAGCCGACGCCGTGACTTCGCGCACCCAGGGGAGCTGGCGGATGGGCGTGGATCAGCTCCGGCAGGCCGGCGCGGTGATCACCACGTCCGAGAGCGTGCTCTTCCAGCTCCTCCAGAAAGCCGACACGGACGACTTCCGCGTCCTCGCCAATCTGATCAAGTAATGGCCCGCTACTTCGACATCCGCTCCACGATCCTCATCGTGGTGGGGTACGGCATCCTGCCCGAGGAGGAGGATCGGCCCATCGCGTACGAGCTGAGGCGCCTCGTCAACACGCGCGGCGCAGGGGCCGAGAACCGCTCGGCGGTGGTCCTCACGGACATGTGGGTGATGAATCAGGAGATGGCCGACTTCTTTCCCGCCATCGCCATCGGCGGTCCGGGCGTCAACGCCTTCACGGCGCAGATCTACGAGGACCTGCCGGTGGCGTTCACGCGGGACCAGCAGTGCTTCATCCAGATGAACCCGGAGTCCGGCAAGCGCGCGGCCATCTGGGGCATGGATCACCGGTCCACGCGCGAGGCGGTGGACGTCTTCGTCAACGACGGCTTCCTGGACCGGTTCCTGGATCTGGTCTGGCGCCGCGCCTAGTTCGCGTCGGACGGCGGGCCGAGAAGCGAGCAGGCCAAGGGGGTCGTGCGAAGCTTATCGGCCCGCCGTGGGGAAAACCGGCGGGATGTTCGTATAGACGATGCTCCCCTGCGAGTCCTCGTACCGGTAGATGACCTGGGGCGTGCCCGCGCCTGAGCCCCCGCCGTAGAGGGAGAGGATGCGCCGGACGTACTGCTGCGTCTCGGGGTACGGCGGGATCCCGCGGTACCAATCGACCGCCTGGGCGCCGGCGTTGTAGGCGGCCAGCGCCAGCAGCAGATTCCCCCCGTAGCGATCAATCAGGCTCCGCAGGTGGCGCACGCCGCCGTCGATGTTCTGGGCCGGGTTGAAGGCGTCGCGCACCCCGAGGGCGGAGGCGGTCCGCGGCATGAGCTGCATGAGCCCCCGCGCCCCCTTGCGCGACACGGCCCACGGGTTGAAGGCCGACTCGACCCGGATCACCGACTGGACGAGGCCCGGGTCCACGCCGTAACGGTCGGCCGCGTCCACGATCTGCTGGGCGTAGCGCCCACGCACGGCTTCAGGGATCGCCAGCCAGCCCGACGCCGTGCCGCTCCACCCGGGCTGGGGCTGGTAGCGAGAATTGGTGGGGGCGTTCGTGAGGTGGACCACCCCATCCTTGTCCACCATCCGGAAAGACGACGCCGGCGCTGGGTCGGCCCAGCCCAGGAATCCCAGCGCCGCCGCGAAGAGGAAAAGAAGCGAACGTGGCACAGTACGCTCCATCGTAGAGGGCCGCGCTCCGGCCTGTCAAGTCTTGCGAATTTCTTTTTAGAGCAAAGGACGTGCCAGGGGCGACGGATCGAGAAGTCGAGAGGTTAGCCTCGGCTCGGTGTCAGAAAGCCGTCGGCCGGGCGAGTGCATCGGCCACTTGGCCCGGGACCACGGGCTCCGACCGGTCCGGCAACTCGACGAACGCCAGGGCGATCGCCTCGGGAATGCTCTCCACCAGGTGGAAGGTCATGGACTCCCGGACCGCCTGCGGGACGTCTTCCAGAAGATTCTTTTCGTTCCGCTTCGGCAGGATCATGGTCTTGACCCCGGCGCGCTTGGCGGCCAGCACCTTCTCCTTGATTCCGCCGACCGGAAGGACGCGGCCCGTGAGGGTGATCTCGCCCGTCATGGCGAGGTCGGGCCGGACGGAGCGGCCCTTGAGGAGCGAGACGAGGGCGGTCACCATCGTCACGCCCGCGGAGGGCCCATCCTTGGGGATGGCGCCCGCCGGGACGTGGAGGTGAATGTCGGAGGACTCCCAAAAGTTGGAGGGGATCCCCACGTCGGCGGCGTGCGAGCGGACCCACGAGAGCGCGGCCTGGGCGGACTCCTTCATGACGTCGCCGAGCTGGCCGGTAAGGGACAGCGTCTTGCCGCCCTTCATGCGGCTCGCCTCCACGAAGAGGATGTCGCCACCCGCGGCGGTCCACGCCAGCCCGACGGCGACGCCGGGCACCCGGGTCCGCTCCTCCAGCTCCTCGAGAAGATACTTCGGCGCCCCCAGGAACTCGGTGACAACTTCCGGCGAGATGGTGACCGCGTCGGTCCGCCCTTCGGCCCGCCGGCGGGCCACCTTCCGGCACAGGGTCGCGATCTCCCGCTCCAGGTTCCGGAGCCCGGCCTCCCGCGTGTAGTTCCTGATCAGCAATCGCAGCGCGTCATCGGTGAACTCGATCGGCGCGCCCGCGACGAGGCCGTGCTCGGCGGTCTGCTTGGGGATCAGGTGCCGCCGCGCGATGGCGACCTTCTCTTCCTCCGTGTACCCGGGGAGCTCCAGCACCTCCATCCGGTCCCGCAGGGCCGGCGGCACGGGGTCCAGGATGTTGGCGGTCGTGATGAACAGCGCCTTGGAAAGGTCGAAGGGCACGTCCACGTAGTGATCCCGGAACGTGCTGTTCTGCTCGGGGTCGAGCACCTCGAGCAGCGCCGAGGCCGGGTCCCCGCGGAAGTCCATCCCGAGCTTATCGACCTCGTCCAGCATGAACACGGGGTTCTTCGACTCGACCCGCCGGAGCCCCTTGATGATCTGGCCCGGGAGCGCGCCGATATACGTGCGGCGATGGCCGCGGATCTCGGCCTCGTCGCGGATCCCGCCGAGCGAGATGCGCACGAACTTCCGGCCGAGGGCGCGCGCGATCGATTTGCCGAGGGAGGTCTTCCCCACGCCGGGCGGGCCCACGAAGCAGAGGATCGGGTCCTTCCCGCCGGCCCGGATCTTCTTGACGGCCAGATATTCCAAGATACGGTCCTTCACCTTCTCGAGCCCCCAGTGGTCCTCGTCGAGGATCTCCCGCGCCCGGGCGATGTCGAGCTGGTCGGCCGTCTCCTTCTGCCAGGGAAGCGCGATCAGCCAGTCGAGGTAGGTCCGCGCCACGGTGTACTCGGCGGCCGCCGGCGGCATCTTGGCCAGGCGGTCGAGCTCGCGGAGGGCCTCCTTCCGGGCCTCCTCGGACATCCCGGCCGCCTCGATCTTCTGGCGCAGCTCGCCGATCTCCTGGCTGCGCTCGTCGCTCTCGCCGAGCTCCTTCTGGATCGCCTTCATCTGCTCGCGCAGGTAGTACTCGCGCTGGGTCTTCGACATCTCCGACTGGACCTGGGACTGGATCTTGGAGCCCAGCTCCAGCACCTCGGTTTCTTTTGCGAGCGCCGCGATCAGTTTCTCGAGCCGTCGCTTGACGTCCACCGTCTCGAGAAGATCCTGCTTCGTGGCCGAGCCGAGGGTCGGCAGCGACGCGGCGATGACGTCGCTCAGGCGGCCGGGGTCGGCGATGTTGAGGGCCACGCCGGCCAGCTCGTCCGGCAGCATGGGCGACAGCGCGATGATCTTCTGGAAGAGGTTGGCGACGCTGCGGGTCAACGCCTCGACCTCGAGGTCCCCCGCCGCGGGCTCCGCCTCCACGACCTCCTCGACGCGCGCCCGAAGGAACGGCTCCCGCTGCACGATCTCGTCGATCCGGAAGCGCGCGATCCCCTGCACCACGAGGCGGAGCGTCCCGTCCGGCTGCTTCAGCACCTTGTGGATCAGGGCCGCCGTGCCGACGGCGTGCAGATCGTCGGGGCCGGGCTCCTCGACGGCCAGGTCGCGCTGCGTGACCACGCCGATGAGGCGGGAGCCTCCGAGGGCGTCGTCCACGAGGCGCACCGACGGCGCGCGCGCCACGGCCAGCGGGAGCACGGCCTGGGGAAAGAGCACCGTGTCCCGGAGAGGGAGGATGGACAGGAGATCGGGGAGCATCAGCGTGGACTGGGCGGTCATGGTCGGCCCCCTACCGTCAAAACACGTCGAGCGGGCGGAGCTGCCCCGACGCCGCGCGGACCAGCGCCTCGCCGGGGCCCCGGTCCCGGTGCTCCCGGGACCGGCCGGCATCCTCGCGGAGGTAGGCCAGCAGGTCCTCGATCTGCTTCTGCATTTCGAGCATCCGGCGCCTCATCTTTAGGATGATCTCGACGCCCGCAAGATTCACCCCGAGGTCGCGCGTGAGACGGACGACGCGGGAAATTTCTTCGACGTCCTCCGCGGAGTACATCCGGGTCCGGCCCACGGTGCGGCTCGGCTGGATCAAGCCCTTCTTCTCGTAGAACCGGAGGGTCTGCGGGTGGAGCTTGAGCATGTCGGACACCACGCCGATCATGTAGAGCGGCTTGCCCTTGTTCGTCACGCTGCACCCCCTCGAAAGCGCTCGTAACCGGCGCGCGGCGTTTCCGGCAGCAGGCGCTCGAGCTCGCGGAAGATCCCCTGGGTCCGCGCGTCCAGCCCCCGCGGGATGCTCACGCGCACCGTGACGTACAGGTCCCCGGTGCCCTCGCCGTGCAGCCGCCGCATGCCCTTGCCGCGGAGGCGGAACACCTGGCCGCTCTGGGTGCCGGGCGGCAGGACCAGCGCCGTCTCGCCGTCGAGCGTCGGCACCCGAATCCGCGCGCCGAGCACCGCCTCGCCGAGCGTCACGGGCACCTCGCAGTGCGCGTTGTCGCCCTTGCGGATGAAGAATGGATGCTCCGCGACGCGCGTGATCACGATCAGGTCACCCCGCGGGCCTCCGAACGGCCCCGCATGCCCCTCCCCCAGCGCGCGGAGCTGCGCCCCCGTGTCCACCCCCGGGGGGATCGCGACCGGCACCTCCGCGACCTCCGGCCGAAGGCCGCGGTCGCGGCATGCCGGGCACCCCGCCCCCGCGCACTCCGGGCACGGCCGGAAGCGCTCCACGGTCAGCGTCAGCCCGACGCCGCGCGCCGCGTCGGCGAACGAGAGCTCCACGGGGACGTACACATCGTCCCCCCGCTGCCCCTGCGCTTCGCCCGCCGGGCGGCGGAACGCGCGGTGGCCGAAGCGATCGTACAAAGAGCGCGCACCGGGATCACTGAGAATCCGATAGGCTTCAGAGATCTCGTCGAACAGCCCCCCCGCCTCGACATCCCACAAGTTGACGTCGGGGGAGTACTGGCGGGCCAGCCGGCGGTAGGCCTGACGGAGCTCCCGCTGGCCGGCGCCGATACTGACGCCCAGCACCGCGTAGTAGTCCCGCCTCATTTACTGCGCCTCCAGCGAGTTTCGGTGCCGGGACAAATGACGAGCCAGACAAGGCCCGAGGGACGAGCCGACCGGAGCGTAGCGACCACGCCGGCCTGCGGCCGGACGCGGTGCCCACAAAGGAATTGATCGGTGACGACCGACGCTGATCAATGGCCGAAGGCCATCCTTGGCGGGCACCCACGAAGTGGGTCGTGGCGACGTCAGTTGGCCCGGCACTACTTCTTCTCGCCGAGATCCTCGAACTCGGCATCCACCACGTCCCCCTCGGGGGCCTTGGACTTCGCCTGACCCGTCGCCCCACCCTCGGTGCTGGTGGCCCCGGCCTTGGCCTGGGCCTCGCGGTACATGATTTCCGCCAGCTTGTGCGAGGCCTTCATCAGGTTCTCTTGGGCGCGCGTGATCCGGTTGATGTCGTCGCCCTTCAGCGCCTCGCGGGCCTCGTTGAGCGCGTCCTCGATCACCTTGCGCTCGCCCTCCGGAACCTTGTCGCCGTGCTCCCGCAGCGTCCGCTCGGTCGTGTACACCAACGAGTCCGCCTGGTTGCGGACCTCGATCTCCTGCTGGCGCTGGGCGTCCTCCGCCGCGTGCGCCTCCGCCTCCTTCATCATCCGGTTGATCTCTTCCTTGGTGAGCCCGGACGAGGCCGTGATCGTGATGTTCTGCTGCTTGCCCGTCGCCGTGTCCCGGGCCGAGACGTTCACGATGCCGTTCGCGTCGATGTCAAACGTCACCTCGATTTGCGGCACGCCGCGCGAGGCCGGTGGGATCCCGACCAGGTGGAACTTGCCCAGGGTCCGGTTGTCGCGCGCCATGGGCCGCTCGCCCTGCAGCACGTGCACCTCCACCGACGTCTGGTTGTCGGCGGCGGTCGTGAAGATCTCGGACTTTTTCGTCGGGATCGTGGTGTTGCGTTCGATGAGTCGGGTCATCACGCTTCCGAGCGTCTCGATGCCGAGCGACAGCGGCGTGACGTCGAGCAGGACCATGTCCTTGACGTCGCCGGTGAGCACGGCGGCCTGGATGGCCGCGCCGACGCCCACGACTTCGTCCGGGTTCACGCCCTTGTGGGGCTCCTTCCCGAAGAGGGCTTTCACCATCTCCTGCACCTTCGGCATCCGGGCCTGGCCCCCGACCAGGATGACCTCGTCAATGTCCCGCGGGCTCTTGCCGGCGTCCTGCAGCGCCTGCCGGCACGGGCCGAGCGTGCGCTCGATCAGGTCGGCCACCAGCGATTCGAGCTTCGCGCGCGTCAGCGTGAGCACGAGGTGCTTGGGCCCGTTCGCGTCGGCCGTGATGAACGGGAGATTGATCTCGGTCTGGAGGGTCGTCGAGAGCTCGCACTTGGCCTTCTCCGCGGCCTCCTTCAGCCGCTGGAGCGCCATCCGGTCCCTCTTGAGGTCGATGCCGTTCTCACGCTTGAACTCCTCGGCGATCCAGTCGACGACCCGCTGGTCGAAGTCATCGCCGCCCAGGTGCGTGTCGCCGTTGGTGGCCTTCACCTCGAACACGCCGTCGCCGATCTCCAAGATCGAGATGTCGAAGGTGCCGCCGCCCAGGTCGTACACCGCGATCGTCTCGTCCTTCTTCTTGTCCATCCCATAGGCGAGCGCGGCGGCCGTCGGCTCGTTGATGATCCGGAGCACTTCCAGGCCGGCGATCTGCCCCGCCTCCTTGGTGGCCTGGCGCTGGCTGTCGTTGAAGTACGCCGGGACGGTGATGACGGCCTTCGAGACCTTCTCGCCCAGGTAGGCCTCGGCGGCCTCCTTGAGCTTGCGGAGGATCATGGCCGAGATCTCGGGAGGCGAGTACACCTTGCCGCGCACTTCCACGCGCGCGTCCGCGTTATCGGCCTTCACGACCTTGTATGGGACGAGCTTGGTCTCCTGCAGCACCTCGTCGTAGCGGCGCCCCATGAAGCGCTTGATGGAAAAGACGGTGTTCTCGGGGTTGGTAATGGCCTGGCGCTTGGCCACCTGGCCCACCAGGATCTCCCCGTCCTTCGTGAACCCGACCACCGACGGGGTGAGGCGGCTCCCCTCCTGGTTGGAGATGACCGTCGGGTCACCGCCTTCCATCACCGCCACCACCGAATTCGTCGTGCCGAGGTCGATGCCGATTACCTTCGCCATGTACGGTCTCCTTATGGAATTACAAATCTTAGTCTGTTCATCTAATATCATCTGAGTTTATACTTGTCAATGTGTGAGTGGAAAAATCCCATGAACTCAAATAAATGCCTTTTTTTATTGATCCTTATGAGACGCCGATGCTAGGGTGCGGCTATGAAGTTCGGATGTATGGGGTGTTTCGTCCTCCTTCTGATCCTGGCGGTGGTCCTCGTCGGGGGGGCCGTGGCGCTCTACTACGCAGGGTCGGTCTTCGACATGCCGGCCTTGCCCAGGGTCGAATACACCCCCTCTGAGGGCCACCGGGCCCAGCAAAAGCTGTTCGAACTCGCCGCGCGGGACTCGAAGCGCTCCGCGGAGCCCGTGGTGCTCACCGAGCGCGAGCTGAACGCGTTCCTGGCCCGGCACCTGGAAGAGAGCGAGGGCCTCCCCTTCTCGCCGATCGTCGTGAGGCTCTTCCCGGGCACGATCGAGGTGCAGGGTCGGACGACCCTCGTCAACCTCTTCCAGGGTTTCCCCTTTTCCCTGCTGGCAGAGTACCTCCCCGCCTCCGCGCTGGATCGTCCCGTCTGGGTGACGGTGAGCGGGACCATCCAGGTGCAGAAGCGGCGATCCAGGACCGAGCGCCCGTACGGGCAACTCGTGGTCAGCGAATTCAGCCTGGGCAATCAGGACCTGGGTTCCTGGGTCCTCGCCTGGATGCTCGGCCGAAAGCGAGAGTCCCTGCTGCGGTGGCAGCTACCGCCGGCGGTGGACGGGATCACAATCGAGCAGGGAAGGGTGGTGATCACCGCGCGGACGTAATTCCTGCCCGGGGTCAGCGCGGAGGCGCCGCCCGGACGAAGCGCATCTCCAGGTCGTAGAGAATCCCTTCGAGAAGCCGGCTCTCGTCGGGCGACCGGTGCCCCTCGGTCTTCTCCCTCAGCAGCCGCAACAGGTCGATGCTGAATTGAGCCTGGGCCAGGTCCACCGGGGCCCCCTCGCCCGCCGCTTCGGCCCCCTCGCCCAGATGATAGAGGGCCGAGTTCGCCAGCAGGAGGAACAGCGCAGCGAGATCCGCCTCCGGCGCCCCCTCGGGAGCTCGCGGCCACGCGGGGGCCACTTCCGGCGGGATGGTGGCGGCGCGCTCAGGAGGCTGAGCGGCTTCGGGCTCGGCGGCCCCGCCCCGGCGATCTCTGACGGTAAACCCTTCTTCGGAGGCGTCCTGGGGAGGCAACGCTCGGAGCCTACCACACCGAGCGGAGGCGGGACAAGGCGCGGGGCCAATAGGCTTGGAGCCTGGATTTCCCCTTGTGTATAATGCGCTTACCATTCCCAAGGTGCCGGACATGGCCGACTCTCCCGGAACCCTCTTTGACTCCCTCCTCGACGTGATGGCCCGTCTCAGGGGAGAGCAGGGCTGCCCCTGGGACCGCGAGCAGACCCGCGCCTCGCTCATGCCCTACCTGATCGAGGAAGCCTACGAGGCTCTCGAGGCGCTGGAAGGCGGCGAGCGGGACGCCATGATGGAGGAGCTGGGGGACCTGCTCTTTCAGGTGGTGTTCCACGCGCAGGTCGCCCGCGAGCTGGGGGAGTTCACCATGGCCGACCTGCTCGAGCGGCTGGTCGCAAAAATGGTGCGGCGCCATCCTCACGTCTTCGGCGAAGCGAAGGTCTCCACCGCCCGGGAAGCCTTCTCCCAGTGGGAACGGATCAAGCACGAAGAAGCGACCCAGGGCGGGGCGCCCCGCTCCGTCCTGGACGGCGTGCCGCAGAGCCTGCCGGCGCTCCTCCGGGCCCAGCGCCTCCAGGAGAAAGCGGCCCGCACCGGTTTCGACTGGAAGGACGCGGCGGGGGCGTGGGCCAAAGTCAAAGAAGAGGTCCGCGAGGTGGACGAGGCCTTCGCCGGCGGCGACGGCGCCCAGATCCAGGAGGAACTGGGGGACCTGCTCTTCGCCGTCGTCAACGTCGCGCGCCTGCGCGGTCTCGACGCGGAAGGATGCCTCCGGCGATCGGCGGACAAGTTCCGCCGCCGCTTCATGCACATGGAACGCGAGCTCGCCGCCGAGGGGAAAAGCCTCTCCGAGACTTCCCCGGAGCGGATGGATCGATCCTGGGAGGCGGCAAAGGCTCGGGAGAAGGACCCGGGCGGATCGGAGACCCCGCGACCATGAAGGCGCGGATCGGGAAGACCGACGTTGTCATCGAGCGGGGCGATCTCACCGACTGGGAGGTGGACGCCATCGTCAACGCCGCCAACTCCCACCTCTGGATGGGAGCGGGCGTCGCCGGGGCCATCAAGCGAAAGGGCGGGGTGATCATCGAAGAAGAAGCGGTCCGCCAGGGTCCCATCGAGGCGGGGGAGGCCGTGATCACGACTGCCGGCAACCTTCCCGCTACGCACGTCATCCACGCGGCCGCCATGGGTCAGGATTTGAAGACGGACGCCCAGAAGATCGCCCAGGCGACCCGCTCGAGCCTGGCCCTGGCCGACAAGCGCAAGCTCACCTCCATCGCCTTCCCCGCCCTGGGCACCGGCGTTGGCGGCTTTCCGGCCGCCGCAGCCGCCGAGGCGATGCTCGGCGCCGTGGTGGACCACCTCAAGGCGGGAACCACGAGCCTCCGCAAGATCGCTTTTGTGCTGTATCAGGAGGAGGCCTGGAAGGCCTTCACGGATACGCTGAAGCGGCTGGTGTAACGATCCCCTTGTGACATGTCGGTCCAATGCTGTGTCACAACGACACAATCTAACCGCTATTACAGCCAAGAAAAGTAGAAAAGTATAATGTTTTTTAGCGGTTACGGTTTGAGACGGTTGCTGGCATCCTCCCTGCAGATTCGAGAACGGAATGCATTTGACCTGTCGTTGCGCGACGTGGATTTCGAAATATCCCGACCGGCCCCCCTGCGGTACACTAACGGGAACGACACTCGGGTAGGGTGACAGCAGTTCATGGCACAAAGCAAAGTCGGACACCCAGTTAGCCGGCGCCTGGGGGATCTCCTCGTCAACGAGGGCCTGATCACCCAGGAAAATCTCCAGCGGGCGCTGGTCGAGCAGAAGGGCTCGAACGAGAAGCTCGGGTCGATCCTCGTCCGGCTCGGGCTCATCCAGGAAGACCAGCTGATCGGCTTCCTCTCCCGGCAGTACGGCATCCCCTCCATCACGCTTACCCAGCTCGACATCGACCCCGAGGTCGTCAAGCTCGTGCCGGCCCAGATCGCCAAGAAGTACGAGGTGCTCCCGGTGAAACGGACGGGGAACGCCCTGACGCTGGCCATGGCCGACCCGACGAACGTCTTCGCCCTCGACGACGTCGCCTTCATGACGAACCTCCAGGTCCTCCCCGTGGTGGCCTCCCAGGGCGCGATCCGGCAGGCCATCGAGCGCCTCTACGAGCCCCAGGCCTCCGCCTTCAGCGATGTCATCACCGCCCTGGAGGGGGAGACCCCCGACGTGGAGGTCGTGGAAGGCGGGGAGGATGTCGCCCCGTCGAAGGTCGACATCTTCGAGTTGAAGGACGCCTCCGAGGAGGCGCCGGTCGTCAAGCTGGTCAACCTCATCCTGACCGACGCCATCCGCCGGGGCGCCTCCGACATCCACCTGGAGCCGTACGAAAAGGTGTTCCGGGTCCGCTACCGCATCGACGGCGTGCTGCAGGAAATGATGGCGCCGCCGAAGCGGCTCGAGGCCGCGCTCCTCTCCCGCGTGAAGATCATGTCCAACCTGGACATCGCCGAGCGCCGGCTCCCCCAGGACGGGCGGATCAAGATCCGCTACTCGAGCCGGGAGATCGATCTCCGCGTCTCCACGCTGCCAACGATCTTCGGCGAGAAGATCGTGATGCGGATCCTCGACAAAGAGGCGCTCACGCTCGATCTGGCGAAGCTTGGGTTCGACGACTGGAGCATGGAGAACTTCAAGAAGGTGATCCACCAGCCGTATGGCATGATCCTGATCACGGGGCCCACCGGATCCGGCAAGACGACCACGCTCTACTCCGCCGTCCACACCATCAACTCGCCGGACATCAACATCATGACCGCCGAGGACCCGGTGGAGTACAACCTGAAGGGGATCAACCAGGTCCAGGTCAATGAGGAGATCGGGCGCACGTTCGCGGCGGTCCTCCGGTCCTTCCTCCGCCAGGACCCCGACGTCATCCTGGTGGGCGAGACCCGCGACCTCGAGACCGCTCAGATCGCGATTCGGGCTGCCCTGACCGGCCACCTCGTCTTCTCCACCCTGCATACCAACGACGCCGCCGGCACCATCGCCCGGCTCCAGGACATGGGGATCCCGCCGTTCCTGGTGGCCTCGTCGATCCTCCTGGTGCTGGCCCAGCGCCTGGCGCGCCGGGTCTGCAAGGAGTGCCGGGAGCCCTACGAGGTTGACGAGGAAAGCCTGACGCCCTACGGCCACGTCCCCCAGGGGCTGGGGAAGGTCACCCTGTACAAGGGCAAGGGATGCCAGGCCTGCAACTTCACCGGGATGAAGGGCCGGACCGCCATTTACGAGGTCATGCCGATCAGCCCCGAGATGCGGGAGCTGATCCTGCGCGGCGCGAACACGACCGAGCTCCGTGATCTGGCAACGCAGCAGGGGATGAAGACCCTCCGCCAGGCGGGACTCTTGAAAGTGCTCGAAGGGGCCGCCACGGCGGAGGAGATTCTCCGCGTGACGATCGGCTAGGCGACAGGCCGGAAACCCGGCATTCGGCGAATCTCCGACTTGAGAATAAAGGAACGGTGACACATGGCCGCGACGATGCACGAGCTGTTGACCATCCTGATCGACCGGGGGGGGTCTGATCTCCACCTCACCACCAGCACGTACCCGCAGATACGGCTGCACGGGAGGCTCGTCCCGCTCACCGAGTTCGAAGTCCTGACGCCGCAGGACACTCAGCGTCTGGCCTACAGCGTGCTCAACGAAGGCCAGAAGCAGAAGTTCGAGGAGGAGAACGAGCTCGACCTGTCCTTCGGCATCCAGGGGCTGGCCCGCTTCCGGTGCAACGTCTTCCGCCAGCGGGGGGCGGTGGCGGCGGCGATCCGCGTGATCCCCTTCAAGATCCGCTCCTTCGAGGAGCTCGGGCTGGCCCCGGTGGTGGCGCAGCTTGCGGAGCGCCCGAAAGGACTCGTCCTCGTCACGGGCCCGACGGGCTCCGGGAAGTCGACGACGCTGGCGGCCATGGTCGACAAGATCAACAACGAACGCTCGGACCACATTGTCACCATCGAGGATCCCATCGAGTTCGTTCACCAGCACAAGAAGTGCATGGTGAACCAGCGCGAGGTCACCTCGGACACCCATTCGTTCACCCAGGCGCTGAAGTATGTCCTCCGCCAGGATCCCGACGTCGTGCTGATCGGTGAGATGCGCGACCTGGAGACGATCGCGGCGGCCCTCACCATCGCCGAGACCGGCCACCTCACCCTGGCCACCCTGCACACGAACTCCTGCGCCCAAACCATGAACCGGATCATCGACGTGTTTCCCCCCCACCAGCAGCCCCAGGTCCGGTCCCAGCTCTCGCTGGTCCTCGAGGGCGTGCTCTCCCAGACCCTGATCCCCCGGGCCGACGGCAGGGGACGCGTGATGGCGCTGGAGATCATGATCAACACCCCCGCCATCCGAAACCTGATCCGGGAAGAGAAGATCCACCAGATCTACTCCGCCATGCAGGCGGGGACGAAGTTCGGGATGCAGACCCTGAACCAGTCCCTTGGCTCGCTGGTCCAGCGGGGTCTCATCACCCGCGACGATGCCATGAACCGGTCCGCGCTTCCCGACGAGCTCAACCAGCTCCTGGCCGGGATGGCGTCGCGCGCCGTGGCGGAAGCGACCCCGTTCGCGAGACACTGAGGAGGAGGGAGTCGCGATGCCGGTCTTCGCTTATCAGGGACGCACCACCCAGGGCTCCACGGCCGGCGAGATCGAAGCGCCCGACCGCACGGCCGCCGTCGCGGAGCTGCGCCGCAAGGCCATCCTGGTCACCCAGATCAAGGAAAAGGCTGGCGGGCCGGCGCGGGCCGCCGGCATGCGCGGGCGCTTCGGCGGCAAGGTCAAGGACAAGGAGATGGCGATCTTCACCCGCCAGTTCTCCACGATGGTGGACGCGGGGCTTCCCCTGGTGCAGTGCCTGACGATCCTGGCCGAGCAGAGCGAATCGAAGACCCTCCGGACGGTGACGTCCAAGGTGGCCGGAAGCGTGGAGGCGGGGTCCACCCTCGCCGACGCCCTCCGGAGGCACCCGAAGACCTTCGACGAGCTGTACGTGAACCTAGTCGAGGTCGGAGAGGCGGGCGGTATCCTGGACACGGTCCTCCAGCGGCTGTCTGTTTACATCGAAAAGGCGGCGGCCCTGAAGCGGAAGGTCAAGTCCGCCATGATCTACCCCCTGACCATCGTCGGCGTGGCGTTCATCGTGGTCATCTTCATGCTCACCTTCGTCATTCCCACCTTCGCCAAGATGTTCGCCGGCATGGGGGCGGACCTCCCCCTGCCCACGCTGATCGTCATCAAGCTCTCCGACTTTGCGACCCGCTTCTGGTGGCTCATCATCGGTTCGGTGATCGGCATCGTCGTCGGGATCCGCGCCTACTACAGGACGGAGGGCGGGCGATCGCTCATCGACGCCCTCGTGCTCAAGCTTCCCGTGTTCGGCACGCTGATCCGAAAGGTGTCGGTGGCCCGCTTCACCCGCACCCTCGGCACGCTGGTCTCCTCCGGCGTCCCGATCCTGGAAGGTCTTCGCATTACCGCGCGGACGGCGGGCAACCGTGTCGTGGAGCGGGCGGTGCTCGAGACCCGCGCCTCCGTCACCGCTGGGAAGACGCTGGCGGAGCCGCTGAAGGCCTCCACGGTCTTTCCCCCCATGGTGGTGCAGATGATCTCGGTCGGCGAGCAGACGGGCGCCCTGGACGCGATGCTGAACAAGATCGCCGACTTCTACGACGACGAGGTGGACACCGCCGTCACCGCGCTCACGGCGCTCCTCGAGCCGATGATGATCGTGTTCCTGGGCGTGGTCATCGGCGGCCTGGTCATCGCCATGTACCTCCCGATCTTCAGGCTGGTGACCCTGGTCAAATAGCGGGTGACGGTGCTCGAGATCCCCAACCTCTCGGCAGCCCTGCGCGGACTCAGCGTCGCCCGGCTGCTCGCCGCCGGGCTCCTCCTGGGTATCGGCGCCGTCCTCAGCCTGTGGGGGAGCCTGGTGCACCCGTTTCTCCCCTACGCGCTCTGCCTCGTGGGGGCCGGGATCGCCTCGGGAATCTTTCTCCTCCTCCAGCCCGCCGGCGGGAGCCTCCGGCGCTTCGCGTGGCTCCAGCTGACCTTCGACGCCGCGCTGGTGACGGCCATCGTGGCGTTCACGGGCGGGCCCCGAAGCATCTTCACGTTCCTGTACGTGCTCGTCGTGACGGCGGCCTGCGTGGTCCTGGCGCGTCCGGGCGGCCTCGCCATCGGGGCCCTGTCCAGCCTCCTCTACACGGGACTCGTGCTGAGCCGCACCGCCTTCCCCCTGCTCTTCGACCCCACGGAGACCACCGCCCTGGAGGTCATGACCATCTTCTTCAACACCGCCGCCTTCCTGGGCGTGGGCGTCCTCGCCGGATCGCTGGGCGAACGGTACCACGTGATGCATCGCGCGCTGGAGGATCAGCGCCGGGACCTCTCCGACCTCCAGGCTTTCAAGGATCTCATGTTCGAGTCCCTGGGCTCCGGCCTCGTCGGGATGGACCTCGAGCGGCGCATCACCGCGCTGAACCGCGCCGCCGAGGAGATCACCGGCCACCACGCCGCCGAAGCCCTGGGGCGCCGGTGGGAGTCGATCTTCGGGGACGGGATTCCGTCCGATGAAATCGACCTCGCCGCGCGCGTCGAGGGCTGGCAGGTCCGGCGCTACGAGATGCGGCTCCGGCGCAAGGACGGGCGGGAAGTCCCCCTCGGGATCTCGTTCTGGCCTCTCCGTTCCGGCCGCGGGGAGTTGGCCGGGATCATCGGCGTCTTCCAGGATCTCTCGAGCATCAAGCAGATGGAGGAGCGGATGCGCCAGGCCGACCGCCTGGCGACCATCGGGCGTCTGGCGGCCAACATCGCCCACGAGATCCGCAATCCGCTGGCGTCCCTGTCGGGGGCCATCGAGGTGCTGAGCCGGGAGCTGCCCCGCGGCGGGCCCCATGACCGTCTCATCGAGATCGTGCTGCGCGAGTCGGACCGGCTGAACCAGATCATCAAGGACTTCCTGGAATACGCGCGCCCGGCTCCCCTGCATCCCCTGCCGGTGAACGTGGGCGATGTGCTCGACGAGGTCCTGCTGCTGCTCGAGCACCGTGCCCTCCCGCCGGATCTGAAGATCGCGCGGGAGTACGACGGCACGGTGACCGCGCTCGTGGACCCCCAGCAATTCCGCCAGGCCATCTGGAACCTCTGCCTCAACGCCCTGGAGGCCATGCCGGAGGGCGGGGAGCTGCGCATCGGGGCCGGGATCATGCCCCAGCGGAAGACCAGGAAGCTGGAGGTCTGGGTCGCGGACACGGGGAGCGGGATCGATCCCGAGAGCCTCTCGCACATCTTCGAGCCCTTCTTCTCCACCAAGCCCGAGGGCAGCGGGATCGGCCTCGCGCTGGTCCACCGGGTGATCCAGGACCACGGCGGCGACATCGAGGTGCGGAGCGAACCCGGAGTCGGGACCACATTCACCCTGCGGCTGCCCCTGGCCGAATCCGGGCGCGACGCCTGAGGGACCCGACCATGGCCGACGCACGCATCCTCGTGGTGGACGATGAACGCAGCATGCGAGAGGTCCTCTTCAGCATGCTCAAGAAGGAAGGCTACGACGTGACGGTCGCCGACGGGGGCGAGGCCGCCATCGAGGCCGTCCGCCGGGAGGCCTTCGACGCGATCATCACGGATGTCCGCATGCCCAAGGTGGACGGGCTCCAGGTGCTGAGGGCCGTCAAGGAGCTCTCGCCGAACACGGTGGTCATCATGATCACGGCTTTCGGTTCGTCCGAGACCGCCGTGGAAGCGATGAAGCTCGGCGCCTACGACTACATCACCAAGCCGTTCAAGTACGACGAGATCACGCTGAACATCAAGCGGGCGCTGGAGCGAAAGCGCCTCCGCGACGAGAACCTCAACCTGAAGCGGCAGCTCGAGACGCAGTACCGCTTCGAGAACATCATCGGCAAGAGCCCCAAGATCGTGGAAGTGTTCGACACGATCCGGAAAATCGCGGACAGCCACTCCACGGTCATGGTCACGGGCGAGAGCGGCACCGGGAAGGAGCTGGTGGCCCAGGCCATCCACTTCAACAGCCACCGGCGGGAGAAGCCCTTCATCTCCGTCAACTGCGGGGCCATCCCGGAAGGGCTCATGGAGTCCGAGCTCT
>ERZ1292640.1897-Hain-H43-02um-R1-1897-length-17092-cov-6_pt1 | contig 17092 bp, 20 predicted proteins | sample MGYA00564404_ERZ1292640 | MGnify/ENA primary metagenome ERZ1292640 (study PRJEB36523, sample SAMEA6512636) | groundwater metagenome | collected 2019-01-08 | study: AquaDiva: Metagenomics assemblies of 32 groundwater samples
ACAGATTCTCCTTTAATTACAACGCACTCGCGAAAACGGGTGTCAAAGTCACGCCGCCGACAGCTTTTGAAGCGAAAAGTTGCCCAATGTTGCACAGCTTGATATTGTGATCACTGATTTCAGGGGGTTCCGGTGTCACCGGAATTTCCAGGGGGGACCAATGGGCCGCTCGGTGATTAGTTTTTGCCAGCAATAAGTCGTGCCAGCCCATAATTATCGATCGTGCAGTCAAATACACTGTTCTGATTCGCAGTCTTGCCCACATCATCACAGTTTGCCCGCGCAAGAGGAGTAATGGCAATCGACACTTGCTTATCGTCGATCAGTTGCCTTTGCCGAAGAAACGCCTGTCCTTTCAACTGAACAATATCCACGAGCATGACCCTCTTTGCTATCCAGCCGTGCTTTGCGCAGCTTTCAGAAAAGAGACGTTGAGCTGTACCCGCTAAACTTTCTCGATCCGAAATTTCATTATTGCCGAGAAAATATCGTGTTCCATTAACGGTAACGCCATCAACAGACTTTGAAGTTCTCGGTTTCATTCGGTTGGAAATTTGTTTTAGCAGATCGTAATGATTTTTTTGAATCGCATCTTGTTTTCGTTCAAATAGTCCGAGAGAAACCTCGGTCTCTGGCCCACACAATTCGTTTGAGTTCAGCCCGAGAATTACCTTGTCCTTGTCATAGACAAGGGAGCGCTGCAGAGCAATTTTTGCAGAACTTTTTTCTGCTCGTAATACGATCTTTTCATCAGCAAGGGCAAACGATTGAGTTGCGCAAATCATCGCCAAAAACAGAATTATTTTAACCATGCCGCGCCTCCTCGTGAACATTCCTTAGACAAGCCCTTATTGCATCGATCACTCCCATAAACGGCTCGGGAAGTTTTGTAAGCCTCTTTCGCGCATGAATAGTAAACGCGATTTGAGGAGCAGCCCGGCTCGGTAATGGCTCGGAATTGCGCCGGATAAAGCAGAGACTCTCGCATTGCCTTGGGAGCAACCCGAATACTTCTCGCCATCAGCATCGGATCGGCTTCGTGTTTTTCGGCCTTTTCCATCTGATCTCTATACAGCTTGTTTGACTCCCAATCTGAAAAAGTAATGTCTTGCACAGTCTTTGTGGTCCCCGAAGGGCAACGATCAGTATTGACCGGAATACTCTCAAGAAGCTTTAGGCATTTACCCTTTTCTTCCTCCATTCGCTTCGTCAATTCCGCCATTTGCTCTTCAAACTTTTTCTTCTGTTCTTCGGTGAGTGCAGGAACCACCGCGCCAACAGGAGCCATACCGCCCATGCCCGACCCCGCCACGCCCACTACTCCGCCATATCCACCACTAGGGAATCCCATCCCCATTCCTATGGTTGCATTGGTGCACTGGCAAGTAGTGATTGTCTTTCCCGGTAAAACACTCTTGATCGCATCCCACTGTGAAGCCATTAGCGAATCCTTGGGGCCGAAAATCCTACAATCGTATTTAGGAAGAGTTGCGTCTTTTTCAACCCACTTGATCGATCCATCGGCTTCGATATGAACTCCACTTGAGCGTTCCTCATATTCGTCTGTAAGGCCCAACAGATGAAACAATTCATGGGTAATAGTCGGACAATCTGAGTTGGGGCTCCATTTTCCAGAATTGTCTCTCATTTCATCCTTCGCGATTCTGATAACGTTCTTTTGGGGGGCAACGCCCTCTCTCAAAGTTGCGTCATCAGACAACTGAATTGACAAAACCTCTCCCCCTGGCCCGCGCAGCTTATCCTGAACGCTACTTAAACATCGATTCGCTTTTTCGGCGTAATATTGGTGTATCCCTTCATCAAACTCAGCACCCTCACGTACAAACTTGACGTTCAGGGTTGCCCTATATGTTGGTTTTCCGTTAACCGGCTGCAACCGAGAGAGGCTGTATCGGCTACTCACTCCGCTTCCACGATCGCCATATACTGCCGCTGATTCATCCGGCTTTAACGCTACACACGCCTTTAGCGTTTCCAAAGACGCCAGCAAGTCACCCAAGGCCTGATTTGTACCCTGAATATCGGGCTGACAACTTGAAATCGCCGCGTCCGTCTTTGAAAAAAACGGAGTAAGACCGTCAATAGCGGCCAACGAGCTGACTACTTTTTGAATGGACTGATTTCGCTTTCTGCAAATTTCAGGATTTGAATCACATTGATTCGGAGCGAGGCCTGCATCAAGAAGCAAATCAAGATAAGTCGTTGCAATCGACCGCAAACAACCTGGTTGCATTGATTTACTGGTTTTTATTTGTGTGATGAGTTTTGGAAGATTTTCTGAAATAAAGCGCCCATCCAATAGCTTGGTTCTTGGCGCACGTCGCTTGATGCCAGGATTCGTTTGGCCGCACAAAAAACTGATTTCATGTTCTAACCACTGTTTTTCGTCTTCGGTCGAAGCCAGGCGAGAGGCCTCTCCCGGTTCAAATGGTGAAACTGCCGCTCTGCGGAAGGATTTTGCGCCGTATTCCGCAGTCATTTTTTCAATATAGGAAGCAGCCTTTTGCTCGGCGGAGTTCTCAAATTCAGAAACCCTAGCATAGGTGCTACTCATGAGCGCATCAGTGGCTTTTTCAGCGAAGGCTTGAACGCAATCAAAAAAATCCAGTCGCACTTCTTGATTTGCCTGACTAAGGATATTGTCCAAATCGGCTGAGCTGATCTTTCCAGAATCAGTATCGATCTTAATTTTTATTGTGCTAGATAGAGGGACAACAGTTTCGTAAGTTTGATCGCATTGCCAGGGCGCGGATATTTCTATCTCCGCCGCGTGAGCATTAAATACTGCCAGCCAGCAAACTAGAATTAAAATTTTCGATGGCTTAGATAAACAGATCATTCCACTTCTAATGGTAACATGGGATCTATAAAGCCGCGATCGGCAAATATTTCCAATTTTCCAGGTAAGCCAAGAAGTGCCGAGGCCTTATGCAGCCAATCCCAGCTCTATTCCGTTGAACTTTGCAATCGGAATCAAAGTTTTCCGATTGCCCTCTTCTTTCAGTTCGATCAATCCCAGATCAGCCAAAAATTTCGCATCAGAATAAACATTTTTGAAGTCCTTTTTCAAAGCTTTGGCGAGCGCAGAAATCGATTTAGGCTTCAGAACTGGAATCATCGTAAGAATTTGGAGCCTGGGGGGGGAAAGAATTTTTCCCAGGATCTCCCAGCTTGAAACGGTGATGACCTCCTCGGTCGAAATTGACTTGGCCTTACCTTGTAGAGCTTTCAGCCAACGCTCGCTCGTATCTTTTAGAGGCTCAATAATAATTCGAACCTTCTTTAACTTCAACTTCATGGTTCAAAACCTGCCTTTCTGACTAAATCCCAAAAATCTGAGATGAGCCTCTCGTTGTTGCGATAAAGATACGGAAGCTCACGATTCCCAAGATGCAAATGCGGCCCTTTGGGTTTGTGGTTGTCAAAACCAACAACGACTTTGCCCTCTGCCACAAGGAAAAGCGAAAATTTCCTGCCGCTTGGGTAGTCTTTCGACTTGGGTACATCCCAAATCTTGATTTCAACAACAGCCGCCACTTCTGACGCTGAGCTTGGGACGAGCCGTTTTTCTTGGAATACTGGTCGCGCCTTCACTATATGGTTATACAACCATAGACCATTAATTGTCAAACCCACCCTTTTGACTATCTCTCAACGATAAAAAATCGGGCGATGAAATCGCATTTGCTATGACCGAGCGTGGACTATTAGAGGAACTAAACTCCGTCGATGTGGATGGCTTCAGAAAGTTGCCCCGAAAACAAGTTGAAGCGCAGACACCCTATTATCTGAGCAATCATTTTGTTCGCATGGCCTATGTTGCTTACGAGAATGGTGAAATTAGCCGCTCTCGTCTTGCTAAAATCCTGAGTCAATCTCTGTCAGCTTTGCCGGTTTACTTGAAAAAATTTGGTTTAGCAGAAGTCAGCAATAATGAAATCCCGCTTAGTCATACTTGACGCTAACGTCATCATCAGAGCTTTCGCGGGGAACTTCTGGATGCAAGTGTGTTGCAAAAGAGGAACGCCAATGAATGGGCAACCTGGAAAGAACAAACGCCTTTCAAGAAAGATGCTGGATTTGAATTAGAGGCAAAAATTGAAGACAACATCAATGACAATCGGAAAAGTGCGATTCAATACATACTTCTTCACGAACTTGGTCATGTTATTTCGGTCAATGAATACTTTCATCCACCATGGGGTGTTTATCCAGACAGTTTGAAGAACATCGAACAGTATGCGTTTTTCAATGAATCATGGAAGATCGACGGCGCACAAAAAGGAACGGAAAGGTCGAAAAAACTTTTGGGTTGTGTTGGGGAACGGTCCGATGTTCAAAAAAGGAAGCTATCCTATCCAAGTTGTTCAGTCGCCATTGAAGCTGTTCCAAAAACATTTTCCGTGGATTTCCCGTCGTTGCCCTGCTCATCCCCATTCCGCCGACAGCTTTTGAAGCGAAAAGTTGCCCAATGTTGCACAGCTTGATATTGTGATCAGTGATTTCAGGGGGTTCCGATGTCACCGGAATTTCCACCATTTGCTAAGTTATGAAACCAGGATTCCGCTAGGTTGGCTACCGTCTTGGCTGTGGCGCGGTCACTGGTTTCGTGACGAGTTACCTATTTTTTGATAGAGATTTGTCCCATGCAAATTCGGTCACTTGGGTTTCTCACCAATTTAATGTTTTCTCGATTCTCTGGGTCTGTCACAGACAAGGGTTCCTACACTCTCATTCAGACTCCCAGTAATCAGGGTTATCATTGGGGGAATTACATAATCTTCGATCGGCCTCCTCGCAAGGGCGACTTGAATTGGAAGGCAGCCATTGATAACACGGACCTTTTCTCTAAACTTCAACTTCGGCATTTTTCTTACGTTCAAGTTGGCACTGTCGAAACGGTCGTAGACCGTGTCGAATCCATCAGCTTTATCTCGGCACTGGCCGAAATTCAAAAGCAGGAAGTGCTGAGTCAGATTCGCAATCTCGTCCGGTGTCATCCTGAAACAAAAGATTGTGCGGAGATAAAACTACCTTATCGAACAGACGTGTATTGGTGTGAAAAAATATGAAGATCGAAGATTGGGGAGCTAAATTTGAATCGAAAATTTCAGAGGTAGCATCATCTGACGATCCTGCACATGATCTTCTTCATTTCAAAAGAGTAGTCGGTCTCGCTAAGTTTCTTTGCAAGAGGGAGTTCGGTAATGCTCAAGTAGTTGTGCCCGCGGCTTGGCTTCACGATCTCGTTATTGTTCCAAAGGATAGCCCGCTCCGAAATCAGGCATCCCGGTTATCTGCTGAAAAGGCTGTCGAGTTCTTAAAGTCTATTGATTACCCTGCAAAATTTTATGATGAAATTGCTCATGCGGTGGTGGCCCACAGCTTTAGTGCAAACATTGATGCCAAAACCATTGAGGCAAGAATAGTTCAAGATGCCCATCGGCTTGATGGGTTAGGAGCGATAGGTATCGCGAGATGCTTTGCCACGGCAGGTCTGCTCGGGAGAGCTTTCTACAGCTACGATGATCCATTTTGTGAAGTCAGATCGCCAGATGATTCTCAATTTACGGTCGATCACTTTTTCAAAAAGCTATTTAAGACTGCTGAAACACTAAAAACCAAGACTGGAATTGAGGAGGGGCGCAGACGGGTTGATGTGATGAAGAGTTACTTGTCATCGTTGAGGTCCGAGGTGTCGCGATGATCAAGCCCAACCATGTCGCTATTCTTGTCCCATCGGTTCACAAGGCCGCCGAATACCTTCGAAGAGTTCGGATGGGCTTGGTGCAAAAATCAACGGGGCATCAAAGGTTGGATCCCTACAAGGAATTTGAAGGTGTTACCATGAAAGCAAAGAAATCTTCTGAGGCATCACGACTCGAACAAATACCCAACGTCGGTAAAGCGGTTGCACAGGATTTGAGAAACCTCGGCATCACCAGCCCAGATCAGCTCAATGGTAAAAACGGTCTCGTCCTTTATCACAAACTCAATAAAGTTACAGGCGTCCGTCACGATCCCTGTATGGCTGATACTCTGATGGCGGCGGTGGATTTTATGAACGGCGGTAAGCCAAAGCCGTGGTGGAAGTTTACTGGTAAACGTAAAATTCTATTGAAAGGTTAGATCAGGAAGTGCGGTCTATTCAAGGTCGACCAATTTTTTAAGAGGAACTCCAATGACCTCGGCTATCCGTTGCAACGTATAAACCTCAGTGCTTGAAATACCGTTCTCAATTTTGCTCAAAGTACCGCACGAAAACCCACCCTCAAGATAGACTCGATCTTTGACCTGTATGATCTTCCTCAGCCGAAGAGCTCTTTGAATATGGAGCGTACCAATCGTACCGATCACTCACCCACTGCCAGACATTGCCGGACATATCGTATAGTCCTAGCGGAACTTGAGGTGTGGTGACAAAAAATAGAATTAAATGGTGGCGTTGAAGAGGTCGAGAACTCTTTTTCGATTATTCCTTGATAGTGGCAACTTCATTCCGTTTTTAAGTTCAATCTCGGAATCATTGGTTCCACTTACCGATTTGATTTGATTGATGGCAACAATATTGTTTCTGTGACAACGAACAAATTTATCTGGATCTACACGCTCTACCAGCCAACTAATGGACAGATCAGATATTAGCTCGCTTCCTCCAGAGTAGATGCAGGTGTAATGATCGCGGCTTACAAAACAATCAACGAAACCAACTTCAACAACCTTCATTTTCCCAGATTGCTTTACAGCGAGTCTATTTAAGAAACCCTGTTTCTTCAGCACTTCATTCTGCGCTTGAAGATTCATAACTTTCCCGATCGCTTTTTTAAAGCGGTCCATACTAAAGGGTTTCAACAGATAGTCACAGGCATTTTCTTCAAATGCCTTGATTGCATATTCATCAAAAGCCGTTTGAAAAATAAGATGAAAGCTTCGGTCTTCAATTTGCTGAAGAACTTCAAAGCCTGTTAGCCCGGGCATTTGTACGTCCAAGAAGACTATGTCAGGTTTTAGGGACTCCAATTTTTCTAAAGCCTGGATACCATCATGAGCTTCTTCAATTCGTGCTTGAATGTTTAATTCACCAAGAAATCGGCGAATTCTATCTCGGGCAAGAGATTCATCATCAACAACTAAGATCTTTTTACCTGACACTTTGATCCCCAGAAAACAAGAAACTGACTACGGGTTCATCACTGCGTCCATCAAGTTTAAATTGATGCTTGTCTCCATATAGAAGATCCAGCCGAGATTTCGTATTTTCAAGTCCGGTACCTTTGTTGTTTTTATGAGAGACGATAGGGGTTCCTGTGTTGCTTATTTCGGCTTTGAATCCGGAACCATTTTTCAGTACTTTAACGTGAACAGTTCCACCCCCAGTAGAGGGGGCAACGCCATGTTTTACAGCATTCTCAACAAGAGTTTGTAAAACAAGACTTGGTATAAAGACGGAATCACCATTCGGAAGTTCCTCTACTTTATAATTCAGACGTTCTCCAAATCGCAGTTTCTCAAGCGCCAAATATTTATTGATGATTGATATCTCGCTTTGAACAGTGGAGAGTTGCTGCTTGGAATTTTCAAGAATTTCCCTATATAGATCCGCGAGATTATGAGTCATTGCAGAGGCATAGTTTTTATTAGATTCTATCAGTTCAGCCAGACTGTTTAAGGAGTTGAACAAAAAATGAGGCTGCATTTGATTTTTTAATACGTGCAGTTCTGCTTCGGTTTTGGCTGCCTTGAGCTCTAGGTTCTCTTGAGCTGAGTGTTTGTAGGCATAATAGAATTGGAACATCAATGCGATGAAAGCTCCAATGAGAAAAGATTCCCACATTCCGCTCAGAGTGAACTGTTGACCCAAGATGCAGGCCTTTATCCACTTCGCGGAGATAAGGCCCCCGGACATACCAAGCACTCCGATGGGAAGATGAACTCTCCACTCTATTTTCCAGGCTATTTTCCAGTCTCTTCCTGTTTTGATTTTATTTTTTGTTACTACTGCCCAAAGCCCGGCATACAAAACCCATATCCAAGCAAAAACAACGAACCCATACAATAGTGAGATTAAAATGTATCGGATGTGTTCGTCGGGTTTAAGATTGGGTATTGCAACTAGATAGAAGAGGAGGGAAACTCCCAGAGCTAGGAACACAGACTTCGTGCTCTTTCGTAGCTTCTTTCTATAGATTTTCCACTCCTCATTCATATACATCTCCAAAGCTTTCACTATTAATTCTTGTCCAACGACTCTTGCCACATAATTCGTCCAAATCCTTCGTCCTTTGAGCCGAATCGGTAGAGCTTGTCACCAAAAGCAGTTAGGGTTTCTTCCAAAACTAATTTTCCCACAGCAATTTCGTAATGGCAGACTTCTGCTTTTTCCAAACAATACCCTTTTCCGACTTCAGTGCCGTAAGCTTTCACTTTAAAGAAGCCGCTGGTGGTTTGTTCCATCTCAAACTTCCATTCTTTTTTAGTACCGTTTGGAAGTGTGTAGGAGCCGGCGATAATATTACCATTTATGCTGGTACTCACCTCATATGTACCCTGGTCTCTGGCTGATTTCCATAGTCCATCACCTTTAAAGTCCCCATCGGGTAATCCTGCGTAGACGTTTATTGCTACCAAGCTTGTTAAAACCAATGTCGTCAATTTCATTTGTGCCTCCTTATGGCGGTTGTTTGTTTATGAATCCTTTTTCGCCCAAAGAAGGGCGAAATGAAATAAGACCCCTCTGAACGGTAGAAACTGTCGACCGAATGGTTGGTGCGTCGCATCTGTCAAGAGTGGACATCAGTCTTGGGCAGACATTTAACGTCAAAAAGCTTCTTCTCGACTGGGAATGGATTACGGCAAGTAGGACAGGTTTTTCGTTAGTGCAGCCCGAGGCATTGCTGCGTGAGTGGTCGGAAAATTATGATTTGATGTTCCTACCAAGGATGAGCGTTTTTCATTAATAGCAGCGTTAGTTTATTTGTCTAGCTATCCTACTATGTGAATGATTCATAGTGGAAGGCCCGATTGTGCCAGAGTTTTTTTATACTAAATAGACGCCGTTGTGGTTTGATGTGTACAAAGTTGATTAAGAATTAAGTTGGTCGTGTTTTCTAGATTATGGGGTAGAAATGGAATGTAATAATAAAAAATTTTCACTTCTTAAAAATGAGCAAGATTATTTTTATAAAAAAGAACTTTTACTTAAAGTTAATATTTGCAACCAGTCCGCTGGTAATACCACTCAAGGAAAATTGAAGGGATTTCTCAAGAAATTTAATCACATTTATAATTTACTCATCGTATTATTTGGGCCAGTAATGCCATCTATAAAGCTCCTTAAGAAAAAGAAAGAATTTCTAACGTCTCAAGATCAAGAAATCATCCTTAATCTAGGTGCTGGGCCAATCACCCTCAAAAATAAAAATGTGCTAAATGTAGATATATTTCCTTTTAAAAATATTGATTTCATCTGCGATGCGCATGATCTCCCGATGAGGGACAGCTGTATTGATAAAATTTTAAACCTTTCCCTGTTAGAGCATGTCAAAAAACCTGATGTCGTTATTTCTGAAATGCATAGAGTTCTAAAGCCTGGTGGTAAGGTTTTGTGTTTTATACCTTTTTTGCAACCCTACCATGCTGCGCCATACGATTTTAACCGCTGGACAATATCAGGTGCGAAAGAATTATTTAGTTGTTTTTCATCTGTTGAAATTTTTGTTGGAGCTGGAGCAACCTCATCTTTGTTATGGGTTTTTCTTGAGTGGGTTGCCACCTTTTTATCGTTTGGCTGTTCTCACCTGAGGGATATTATTTTTTTGAGCACGATGGTTCTTTTGTCTCCTTTGAAAATATTAGATTTATTGCTAGAATTTCTCCCTGGTAATGAATTTGTAGCTAGTGGATTTGTTATTATAGCGAGGAAATGATGTAAATCTGGGTTGGCGGGTCCCACAACGGCAATGGCTGGCTGGTTTTCAGGTGGCTGCTGGGGGTCTGGTTATAGCAATGGCCATTTGTTAGCTGTCATGAAACATAGTCAAAAGTTTTTTTCTCGCCGATGAAAAATAATTTTCTCTATCGTTTTTGAAATTTTAATTAGGTGGCAGGCCTAGATGAGTGAGTATCTTTATGATGGCTACGCTCTCAAGAATGGCAGCCACAGGTGTAAGCTCCGTTCCGCCATCCTCGAGACGGCCGTCATCGTCAAAATCCTCGACCACCTACCTAGGCCATACCCTCCAAGCCCCCAGACATAGCATCCGCCTGGTTACACCGAGTCGCTATCGCACACTGCGAGAGCTGATCCTTTACGGCCCCTTTCTAGCGAGCCGGGCAGTGGTCTGTCCAACGACCGAGATTCTAAGCGGATCTTCATGATGTCAGATAACATTTTTGACACTTCAGGCGCTTAACACGCCCAATCTCGATCGACAATCCCCACAGGACCGTACAAATGGCAGCGCAATATGGGCTTTATTTTCCTTACTCCCCTTCTTTTACTGCTTGCCTTCAGGGCCTGCCCATGCGGTCAAGCGCCCAAACGTTATCGCACCCTCACCGTCCTCACAAGACGGAAGCCGATGTCCGAGCTCCATAAGCCAATTGCGGCGGTACGATTGGCGGAGCGCAAGCTATGCGCGTTGGTCGAATAGCTGCCACCACGGAGAACACGGACCGAGCCAACGATTGGACCTGTAGGATCTTCCTCAGCCGAAGAGCTCTTTGAATATGGAGCGTACCAATCGTACCAATCACTCACCCACTGCCAGACATTGCCGGACATATCGTATAGTCCAAAAGCATTGGCAGGCTTCTTCATAATCTCATGGGTGTGGTCACCTGAATTTTTAGCATACCAGGCATACTCTACAAGCTCTGAGTCATCACCGTCATCATCTCCAAAGAAATAAGCTGTACTCGTTCCAGCACGAGCTGAATACTCCCACTGAGCCTCGGTGGGTAGGGCATATTTGTAACCGTCATTTTTAGCGTTCATTTTTTTAATAAATGCTTGGACATCATTAAAACCCACATTCTCAACTGGATGAAGCGGGCAAAGATAATTTAATTTACCATCTACCCCAAAGACTGATTGATGTGTTTTGCGGCATACTTCCTTGCTACAAAATTTAGACGGATTTGATCCCATTTCTTTAAACCACAATGCCTGAGTAACTGGAGTCACTTGCATTTCAAAGGACTGCTTAAGCACCACAGTATGGCTACGCTCCTCTCTTGGATGCCACTTTTCCTCCAGACGCGATCCCATATTAAAACAGCCAATGCCCTCGAGGATGTTACTACCGCAATAATTAACAAGTGGAATCTTGACAAAGTTCAGTGCCACGGCGTCTTTGAGATCAGGCCTGACAGGAACGATCGCAAGGCGCTTGACCACTCTATTTTCTAAAAAGCCAGTCAATTGATTGGAAAGCACGTAACTAGAACTTCTATCTATGGTTGTTTCAAAGCCTGCAAGACCGGCGTACTCATGATGGATAAGAAGATACTGATCCGACTCTGACATCTTATTCATGAAGAGATCAAAATCACATTCAATCTGACTTACGCCACGCACATCTATATAATTCTTACAGGTCTTAGGATAGCGTTTATTTGCTGGATCCAAATACACAGGTCCTTGGACGCAAGTGATGTTGACGATGGGATCTAAAAGCAGCTCCTGCATTTTTTGGTTGTATTCATCTAAACTCACCTCTTGAGGAAACCTAAGGTGAGCTGAACCACCCTTTTTAATCCATCCATCTAAATCATCACGGATCTCCTTGATTCGTTTTTCGCAAAGATCGCCGCCGTTACCTTCGCGGGCTGCATTTACGACAGGTGAGAATAACGCTATTAAGGCAATAACCATAGTTAACATTTTTAATACTTTCATACCTACTCCTTATTTAATTTGTACCGTGGTTAAGGTTGGTGTTCTTTGGTTCCACTAACGGAAACAAAGACACACCAAGCTGATAAACCGTGTCCTTTGTTTTGCAATCCTCCAAAAACTCTGCTAGCTCTCGGCGGAACTTTTTAATTCTTTTTTTTGCTTCAATAATTTTTGATGAATGCGTGGCCACCATCATCGAAGATTGATCTCTTTTATCCATAGGCACCGTAGACAATGCCTCGATGGCAAGATCTAATATCTTGGCCTGGGACCTTCGATGGGCTGAGGTGGTTTGCGTTTCACTTAAGACATGCGTACTAAAACCATCGGAGCAGTCATGCCAGGTTCCATCAGGCTTGATCTCTAAAAGACCAATCCGCTCCAGTCTTTCGATGTAAGCTCGTATCTCAGAGGGGTTGATACCAAGCACTTGCGATAACCATTTCACAGTGGGCTGAAAACTCTCAACCTTCATAAGCTCCAAAATAGCGTAATGCCGCCAGTCCTCGATGGATTCAAACACGTCTTGCGAAAGCTGAAGATAGCGATGATTATTACTGTTTGTATTCAAGGCCTCAGCGGGGACCTTAAATCTCTGCGCCTGAAGATTGATGCGATAGTATTCGATTTCAGTTGGGCTGAGATTAAGCTTTCCGGCAAATTTCTTAAAAAGCTCGGGCCCGACCGGGCGCTCACCACGAAGGATCTTAGAAAGACGGGAACTTTCCACTCCCAAGAACCGTGCAAATGCTCGAAGCGAAAATTTTGGGTTAGCCTGGCATCTTTTAACTAACTCGCGCTGTAGGCGTATACGGAAATCAGAAACAAGACTCTTATCTGTTTCTGGCACTTCCGTCGCGGTCGTTGCTGTCAATTTAATTAACATGACGGTGGTATACTTGTGAAATTGACAGTATGATCTTTTGGAAGTGCAAGCCGCATCGGTTGATCTAAAGAAGCTTTACTTGGCGGAATACGATAAAGAAGGTATTTTTGTTGTGCGCGCTGATCTTGCTAAAAGTTGGGATCAGCAGGCAGGCGGATCAGCTATCAATGGGAGTTCTCCTTTTTTTCCAGGTCGGAGAAAGAGGCTGAGTTCGCGTGCTTCTGTGCCAGTACCGTCGTGGGCCGTAGTAGGAGCCTGGGAGAGAAAAGATCCCACGCATGTACTGCGAGAGTGGAAGGAGCAACTTGAATTAGTTGCATCAGCCAAAGAGTTTGTCGCTCCGATAAAAATCGGCCCTGGGACTAGCGGCGCACCTGTAATTTACCGTTACAATCATTATTGGCCTAGCATGTTTGTCATTGGCGGGGTTTCGCTGCGGATATCACGTGATTTTGAGTCCAGCACTTTTGCCCATCCTGAAGCCATTCGTGAGCTTGTAGAAAAAGTTGATGGCTCTGATTCTATTCATTGGCGTATGAAGAACCGTCTGACGTTTCGCGAAGGAAGCGGCATTCGCGAGGCCAATATTACGCATAGAACCGTGGCTGACATGATGTCTCTTGATTCTGGGGGAGGTTCCGATGGTGATGGTGGTGGTTTGAGAGAAGCGCCTGCAGGCAATGGTTCTGACGGAGACGGTGGCCTTTTAAGCACCCAGCATTTACTCATGACATCTCCTACTGCTTCTAGTGCAGATGCTTTCAAACATTATGGAATCGAACCAGGCGTCTCTAGAGGAAAGATAGCTGAGATTGGTTATTTCGTTAAAAACCAGACTGGGTATCGAATTCCAGTGTACGCAGATTTTGGCGTAGCTTTGAAGGTTTCTCCCCCAGTTGAAGCTATTATCTCTGGGGCTAATCTTTTCGAGGTATTAAGACAACGTACTTTACAATTAGGTGCTCCTGAATTTCTACTAAAAGGACGCCATGGCAGTCGAATTGATGTGCGAGCAGAAAAGTTGAGTTTACACCTCAATGATCCTCTGAATAGTGTTACTCTGGATTTTGAGCTTGATGCCAAGGGTGGATATGAAAGCCAAGGTTTTTTACCGTCAATTCGTGTAAAAAGCGGCAGTAAGGCCTATTACATAGATTTGCGCAATCTTTTCTTTGTAGATTGTTCGCAAATCCGCGAAAAGTTCGATGTAAAACGCTCATTGATGTCTAACGTCTCATACTGCGCGGTCAAAGGTCTAAAAGCGGCACCATCGATCACCTTTAGGGAAATCGGACAGGAGAACAATCCTGATTACACGGACCAGAAAATTGAATTTTGGGTAGAAACTTCTGGGAATAGAAAATAAAGCCTGCTTAAAGTCACTGAAATTGATTGGGCTGTTGACAAAAAGACCGAACTAACAACTGATCGAACGGAGAGAAGACGGCTTTAAAACGCCCAATGGGGGCTAAAAATTATACCGCCTTCCTCAATTCAGGGACAGCAAGCCTCTCGCCTCTTCTTATTAAATCCCTAGCCCAGTCCACCTTTCCCCAGACATTGCACATCATTACGCCACGGATGATATTATCTACAGTATAATAAACAAACCCTATTTCATTCGGCTTTTCCCAGTCACATTGTATTTCAAGACGGCTATCTATCATACCCACAGCTTCGTATCCGAATTCAAATAAATCTGAAAAAAAGTATGGCATATGGTCATATAATTCACCTGCTCCAGCCATGTTTCTGCCAGCCAGTTTCCCTTGTTTCCTGGCATTATCCCAATGCTCAATGCGCATTTGTTCACCAAAAACATGATGTGGGAAATATGCATTATCTCCGGCGGCAAAAATATCACCGTTACTTGTGCAAAGGTACTTATCAACGATAATGCCGTTGCCTACCTGCAGTCCCGCAGCCTGGGCAAGTTCCACGGAAGGGATAGTGCCTACGCCGACTATGACAAGACTTGATTCAAGTTTTTTTCCGCTGCGAGTATAGGTGATGTACCTGTCATTTTCTTCCTCAAACATAACCGGCACATCCTCATTCAAAATATTTATACCACTCTTAATATACCGCTTCTGCATGGCCTTACCTAGTTCATGTGGAAAAATACGAGAGCATAGATAATTTTCTGGAAATACCATAGTCACATTGGCTTTATTGGCACAAAGCGCTGCTGCAATCTCAGAGCCTATGAATCCACCGCCAATAACCACCACTGTTACGCCAGGCAAAACAGTGCTCCGAACATGCTCATAGTCATCCAAATAACGATAGTAACAAACTCCCGCATTTAAGCTTGTCGCCGCGCCTCCCGGCACATCAAGCATCCGTGGCACCGCGCCAGTGGCGAGCAACAGCTTTTCGTAAGCATACGACTGTCCATTATTATCGATAACTGTTTTTCTCTCAGGATTAAGCGATGCGGCTAACACACCGAGTTTTAGATCAACACCTTGCTCATTGAAATAGTCAGGGCTGCCTAGAAATATCTCACGAACCTCCTTCTTCCCAAACCATAATTGCTTTGTCAGAGGAGGCCTGTCATAAGGCCTGTGCCGCTCGCCTGCGAGCATCAGGATACTTCCATTTTTATCTAATTGACGAATACCCTTTATTGCAGACGTACCTGCTAGACCCCCACCAATTATCACATACTTGAATTCATGTTGCGCCAAAGGCCGGGCCCTCCATCGCTGTGATTTTGCAAAATACGTGCACCTTTCCGACTTCGGAACCTAACGCTTTGTGCGTATTGACTATATTTCAGCCAATCCATATCCTCATGGCAGATGGTGACCAACACGGAAAAACAGCGGCCATCAGCACTAAATGGTAGACGCCTGTCATTTGAATTCGAAAGGCTACGGCACCTCTGCCAGCAAAAGGACATCCGCTTGCACGAACTTCTTGACTCACTCACATCAAGAAGTCATGCCTTGCTTACGCTTATATTTGCCTTGCCATTCTTGCTTCCGTTGCCATTACCTGGTTTATCGATCTTCTTTGGCCTCATAATAGCCTTAGCGGGCGGCGCGATAGCTGCGGGTAAAAAACCTTGGCTGCCAAAAATTTTTTTACAAAAAAAAGTGTCCGGGCACCTTCTTGGAAAGGTCATTGATCAAGGGGAAAAGGCCAGCAAGTTGCTGGAAAAAATCGTTAGGCCGCGCGGCACGTTCTTGTTGCGACATCCATGGTTCCGCAAATTCAATGGGCTTGTTATGGCTATTTGTGGGATATTTTTGTCTTTACCTCTTCCTCCGGGGACCAATTTCCCACCAGCCCTTGCCGTTGTTTTACTATCAGTAGGCAGCCTAGAAGAAGACATAGTTATTTTAGTCATTGGTCACAGCATGTTCGTGCTTAATCTGTTACTGTTTGGAACGATACTTTTTTTAGGCGTGACAGAGCTGAGAAACTTGGCCTTCTGAGCTTAGCGTGGGAGCTTAATCTTAGACGTGGCACAGGAAGGGACCCTGAATTTTCTTAAACCATTAAAAAATATACTGAATTATAATTATAACATATCATTATCACTAATTAAGTCTATCGCCTATAAAGCCCATCGGATTGTTAATAACAACAACCAGAAATGAGGAATTTATGAAAAAGAATATATTTGTTTCGTTAATTATTTTGTTTGTAGCTTCGGCTTCAGCCCACGCTGTGGTCCAGCAAGGCTGGGAGCGCCCAATACTTGCAGCTGAAATGGAAGTGTCAGAAGCAACGCTTAATTTTGATGGCGTTAAAGTAGTCGATCTCACGATGACCAGGCAGGATGGCTCCGAAACCCCCACTGGCTTCAAGGTTGGATTCATGAACAGTGGATCTGAACGTACAGTTAATTTAATCATCAGCAGTATTGAAAGAGGTTCGTGTGGCAGCACTGTTTACGTAGCTGATCTTCCCGGTCGCGAGCCGCATCAACCAGAAACCTTCGCCCGGTTTCACCTGCGTTTAGTCGATCACTCCACGCGTCTATGTGATGACGCTCGTCCATATGCCTGGGAAGCTTCGGTCAGCCAAGGCTGGGGATGGTGTGGAACGGGTGATTCTCATATGAAATTTGCAGGAAATCCCGAACCAGTCTATACGATCCAATAATAATAAATAACCACAGATGAAAAAAGCCGGCCAGCATAAGTCGGCAAAGTCTGGCGGCGTACACACTCAACCAAGAGGGAAGGCCTTAACCTTCCCTCTTAATTAAGCTACTCTCGGAACGTCACCGCCGATATTGAAATCATCCCGGCAAATCAGATTTATTACGCACA
>ERZ1292640.1898-Hain-H43-02um-R1-1898-length-17091-cov-7_pt1 | contig 17091 bp, 15 predicted proteins | sample MGYA00564404_ERZ1292640 | MGnify/ENA primary metagenome ERZ1292640 (study PRJEB36523, sample SAMEA6512636) | groundwater metagenome | collected 2019-01-08 | study: AquaDiva: Metagenomics assemblies of 32 groundwater samples
TTGTCCGATCGCGTTATAGATGGCACTCGCCACAAGGTGGTGGCCATCACGATTTGGAGGAAACCGCCGAAAGGTCGACGGACGATCTTGCCCTTCTGGCCCGCCTCCAGACGGCCACCGGGCATCTGGTTCCCCCCGGCGGCGGTCTCCTGCTGCTTGGGGCCGACGGAAACTCCGAAGGCGCCAGGCTGGCCGTCGAGGGGGGGGTGAGCCTGGCGGAGGCTCTTTCTTCGGGCCGTTTGCGCGGAGCCTTGGTCTTTCTCGAGGACCCGTATTCCGACCCGGAGGCCGGTCCCATCTTCGGCGCCCTGGAGACTCTGGTTGTGGTGGACCATCGCTTGACGCGCACGGCGAAAGCCGCTCACGTGGTGCTTCCGGCGTCCACGCTTGCCGAGACAGAGGGGACCGTGGTAAGTTCTGATGGTAAGATTCATACGGTGGAGAAGGCCTGCAATCCACCGGGTGGCCGCACAACGGCCGAATTGATCCTCAACCTTGCAGGGGAAATAGGTCACAAGATCCCGTCGGCCCGCGCGGAGGCGGTCCATGCGGAACTTTTCCGGATGCTGGGGATTTCGCCGGCGGATGCCGAGAGGGCTCGTGAGGAAGGGAGGTGGCACGGCTCGGGTAAGATCACCTTACCCCGAAAACTCGATATCGGGAAAATACGACTGTCGTTGAAGGCCGGGTCCCCGGTGCGACACTCCTATGCAACGATGGATAACACCGTTCACAGCGGACTGGTAACCCATGAGATGCGGGGGGCTGTATAGGGAATAGGGGTCGCCCAGTTGCCGTATCGCTCCTTAAGGGAAGAAGAGCTTCTCATCCGCGTGGGATGGATCGTCAAGATCCGTTGGCTGTTCCTGGCGGGCCTGGCGGTCACCCTCCTCACCAGCCACTACGTATTGGGAATCGGGTTTCCGGTCCACAAGGCCTTCATCGTCTGGGCCGTCATCCTTCTTTATAACCTGGGTTTTTATCTTTATCAGCGGCATTATCGAAACAGGTCCGACCCGGATCCCACTATCAGCCGGATCGAGGCCCATCTTCAAATCGGGATGGATCTGCTGTCCTTGACGTTTCTCCTCCATTTTTCCGGAGGGGCCGAGAATCCTTTCCTCTATTTCTACCTGTTTCACTCCATCCTGGCCAGCATGCTTCTCCCGCGCACCGATGTCTGGATCCTGGGCCTGGCAACGTACAGCCTGTTTCTCGCGGTTGTCGCCCTCGAATATTTCGAGGTTGTCCCCCACTATCAGCTCAAAGGCTTTATCCTCAATCCCCGTCACCGCAACGTTCTTTATCTGTCGGCGGCGAGCCTGGGACTTATGATCGCCTTGGTCGTCACCATCTACATGTCCACCTCCATCGCTCGCAGCTTGAGGGCCCGCGAGAAGAGACTGGTGTTGACGCAGACGATGCTGGAGAAGAAGACGGGAGACCTGGAAGAGGCCAACGCGAAGCTGCTGGAGAGCCAGAAGCAGCTCGTCCAATCCGAGAAGCTGGCCTCCCTGGGTCAACTGGTGTCGGGCATCGCTCACGAGATCAATAATCCCATACAGTTCATCCAAGGGAACATGCAGATTCTTCGGGAGGCCATGGGGGACATCCTTCCCATCCTTGACGAGAAGGCGGGGAACGGCCACGGCCTGAAAATCGCCCGGCTCAAGTATCCTTTTTTTCGCAGCCAGATCCAGGTTCTGCTCAAGGACATGTCGGAAGGCGCGCGGCGCATCAGCGATATCGTCAAAGACCTGAAGACCTTTGCCCGCCGCGACGAGGGTCGGCTCGACGAAGATGTGGACCTCAACCATGTGGTCGAAACCTCGGCCCGGCTGGTTTACAACAAGATCAAGCACTACAACATCGTGCGGGACCTGGCGGAGGACCTTCCCTTGCTTACGGGCAGCCTGGTCCAGCTCGAGCAGGTGGTGGTCAATACCCTCATCAATGCCGCCGAGGCCCTGGGCGATCGCCCGGACGCCACCATCCGCATTGTCACCCGCACGGAGAACGGCGGTCGGCAGTTGAGGCTGTCCATCTCCGACAACGGCACGGGAATGACCGATGACATCAAGGACAAGCTATTCGATCCGTTCTTTACCACCAAGCAACGCATCGGCGGCACCGGGCTGGGGATGTCGATCACCTACGGGATCATCGAGGAGCACGGGGGGAAGATCGAGGTGGATACCCGTCCGGGAGAGGGGACGACGTTCCATTATGTCTTGCCGGTCGCCGGGGCAGGGCCATGAACCGCATCCTGATCATCGACGACGACAAGGCCGTCCTGAACTCCTTCATGGTCATGCTGGTTCAGGCGGAGCGGTTCGAGGTCAGGACGCTGGCCGACAGCACCGCATCGTATGACATGATCGATTCCGGAAATTTCGATCTCATTCTCCTGGACATGGACATGCCCGGCGTGTCCGGAAAAGAAGTGCTTCAGTACGTCCGCAAGAACCATCCCGACATCGAGGTGGTGATCATCACCGGCGTTGGGGACGTGGAGCTCGCCGTCGAGTCGATGAAGATGGGGGCCTATGACTACCTCTGCAAGCCGGTGGAGAACAACCGGCTGCTGCTCACGCTGGACCGCGCCCTGGAGCGGTCTCGCCTGCGGGGAGAGGTCTGCAAGCTGCGGGATCAGGTGAGCCTCGAGGGAATCCAGCACAAGGAGGAGTTCAAGGGGATCCTGACCCAGGACAGGAAGTTCCTGAGAACGCTCCAGAAGGTCGAGCAGATCGCCAAGAGCGACAACAACGTGCTGATCTGGGGAGAAAGCGGCACCGGGAAGGAGCTGGTGGCGAGGACCATCCATAGAATCGGCAAGCGCCGCGACAAACCCTTCGTCGCCGTGAACGCCAGTACATTCGCCTCCGAACTGTTCTCGTCGGAATTCTTCGGCCACGATAAAGGAGCCTTCACCGGGGCAGTGAGGGAAAAAGCGGGGTTTTTCGAAGAGGCGGACACGGGCGTCTTGTTTCTCGACGAGATCGGCGAACTCGAGATGCCGGTGCAGTCGAAACTGCTGAGAGTCCTTCAAAACGGGGAGTACTTCCGCCTGGGCTCCACCAGGGAGCGGGGCGCGGATGTCCGGATCATTGCGGCGACGAACAAGAACCTGGATGTGGAAATCGAGCAGGGAAGATTCCGGAAGGACCTGTACTATCGGCTGAACATCAGCTCCATCTACCTCTCTCCCCTGAGGGAGCGGAAGGGGGATGTGGAACTGCTGTCCCTGTATTTCCTGGAGAAGCACAACAAGTTGAACGACAAGTCGATTGCGGGCGTTTCCGATGACGTCATGCGCCTGCTTGAGTCGTATGACTATTCGGGTAACGTCAGGGAGCTGGAAAACATCATTGCGAGTGCGGTGGTATTGGAGAACGGCACCCTGCTGACCCGGCGCAGCTTGCCCCCGTACCTCGTCAAGGCGGTTGCGCACCAGCAGCCGTCGATCCCCCTTGGCGCCCGAAAGACCCTGGCCGAGGTCGAGGCCGAACACATCCGGAGAGCCATGGAACATACCGGCGGAAACCGGACCGTGGCGGCGCGCTTCCTGGGTATCTCAAGGGTGGGCCTTCTCGCGAAGATGAAGAGGCACGGCATTGATGTGGAACCGCCGACCCGGGAAGGCGGTGGGCGCCAGAGCCAGTAGCCGCCCGGACCCGGATGTCCGCCACGATCAGTCCCTTTTCCACTCGCCGCAATGGCACAGAAGCGGCTCTCCGCCTGTGCTATAGTAACGGCTGGCGGGGGGGACGCCTCTCCCGCATCGGCAGTCAACCAGGAATGTCCCCCGACAGGAGACGATGATGGTGCTGAAGAAAGAGGAATGCGTCCTTTACAGCGGCGGCGCCAACGGCGCGGAGCACGAGTTCGGCGTCCAGGCGGAAGCGCACGGGATCGAGGAGGTCAACTTCACGTTCGAGGGGCACGGGATCGCGCGCCCCCGTGGGATCCGGATCCTGTCCAGGGAGGAGCTCCGGAAGGGCGACGTGAGCCTGGCCTACGTCTCGAATCTCATGAACCGGAGCTTCAGCGACGCCCCGTTCATCCGGAAGGTGCTCCAGACGATCTGGTACCAGGTGAACGCCGGGCGGGAGATCTACGTCATCGGGAAGATCCTCGAGGACGGGTCCGTGCGCGGCGGCACCGGATGGGGGGCCGAGTTCGCCAAGCTCTGCAACAAGCCGATCTTCGTCTTCGACCAGGACCGGGACGATTGGTTCACCTGGGCGGAAGACCGGTGGGTGAAGATCGCGGATCCCGCCAACCTGCGGATCGGCAACCCCCGGTTCACCGGGACCGGGACACGGTTCCTGGAGGACAACGGCCGCCGGGCCATCCGGGAGCTGTTCAAGCGCTCCTTCGCCTGACGGCCCCGCCCGCATGCAAACCGCAGACATCCGCAACGTGGCGATCATCGCCCACGTCGACCACGGCAAGACCACGCTCGTCGACGCGATGCTCAGGCAGAGCGGCATCTTCCGCGAGCACCAGGCCGTCGTCGACCGCGTGATGGACTCGATCGACTTGGAGCGGGAAAAGGGGATCACGATCATGGCGAAGAACACCGCCGTGGTCTACCGCGGTATCAAGATCAACATCGTGGACACCCCGGGGCACGCCGATTTCGGCGGGGAGGTGGAGCGGACCCTGAAGATGGTCGACGGGGTGCTCCTTCTCGTGGACGCCTCCGAGGGGCCTCTCCCGCAGACGCGCTTCGTGCTGAAGAAGGCGCTGGAGGAGGCGCTGCCGGTGATCCTCATCGTGAACAAGATCGACCGCCCGGACGCCCGGATCGACGAGGTGATCAACGAGGTCTACGACCTCTTCATCGACCTGGACGCGACGGAGGAGCAGCTGGAGTTCCCGATCCTGCTGACGAACGCCCGCACCGGGACGGCCCGGGAGAAGGACGGCGGCGAAGGGCGCGACCTCCGCCCGATGTTCGACCGGATCCTCGCCCACATCCCGCCCCCGTCGGGGGACCCCGCCGCCCCCCTGCAGTTCCTGGTCACGAACCTCGACTACAGCGACTACGTCGGCCGGCTGGCCGTGGGAAGGGTTTTCTCCGGGACCCTCCGCGCGGGGGAGACGGTCTCGGTCTGCGGCCCGGACGGCGCGGTCGAGCGGGTGAAGGTGGCGGTCCTCTACGGCTTCGAGGGGCTGTCGCGGTTGGAGATCCGGGAAGCCGTCGCGGGGGACATCGTGGCCGTGGCGGGGGCCGGGGGCATCACCATCGGGGACACCCTCTCCGAGCCGGAAAACCCGCGCCCCCTCCCGCGGATCGCAGTCGACGAGCCGACGGTCTCGATGGTCTTCTCGATCAACACCTCTCCCGTCGCGGGGAGGGAGGGGAAGTTCGTCACCTCCCGCCAGCTCAGGGACCGCCTGGAGAAGGAGCTCCTGGCGAACGTGGCCTTGAGGATCGACTTCTCGGGCACCGACGCCTTCAACGTCATGGGGCGCGGGGAGCTGCAGCTGGCGATCCTCATCGAAATGATGCGCCGCGAGGGGTTCGAGCTCTCCGTCTCCAAGCCCGAGGTGGTGACGAAGACCGCCGGCGGGGTTCTCCTGGAGCCGGCGGAGATGCTGTTCGTCGACATCCCGGAGGCCTACCTGGGCGCGGTCACGCAGAGCCTGGGCGCGAGGAAGGCGAAGATGACGAAGATGATCAACCCGGGGCAGGGGCGGGTGCGCCTCGAGTACCGGATCCCGTCCCGCGGGCTCATCGGCTTCCGGTCCGAGTTTCTCACGGAGACGCGGGGCACCGGGCTCCTGAACCACCTCTTCGACGGGTACGAGCCGTGGCAGGGGCCGATCCCCGAGAGGATCAACGGCGCGCTGGTGGCCGACCGGACCGGACGGGCGACGGCCTACGCGATCTTCCACCTGCAATCGCGGGGCGTCTTTTTCATCGGCGAGGGGATCCAGGTCTACGAGGGGATGATCGTGGGCGAGAATTCCCGACCCGTGGACATCGATATCAACGTGACCAAGGAGAAGAAGCTGACCAACATCCGTGCGGCCGGCGCCGACGAGGCGCTGCGCCTGGTGCCCCCCAGGATCCTTTCCCTGGAGGCCGCGCTCGAATTCATCAACGAGGACGAGCTGGTCGAGGTAACCCCCGCCACGCTTCGCCTGCGGAAGAAGATCCTGGAGGCCAACCGCCGTCCAAAGAAAAAAGAGCCGGTTATTTCCGGTAGAAACCGGCGCGATACGGGAACATAATAGGCAGGAATAATTGCTTTCAGGGGGGGCCATGCCGAAACCTGGACCGGAGAAGGGGAAACAGGATTTGTCCAGCGCCTTGACCCGTGCTCTCCGTTTCGAGAAGCAGGGGAAGCGTTTCTTTGCCGCCGCGGCGGCGAAGAGCACGGACGCCTTTGCGGAGAAGGTGTTCGAGCTTCTCGCCGTCCTCGAGGACAAGCACGTGCAGGACATCCTGGCGATCTCCCGGAAGCTCGAGGAGGACGGGAAGTTCCCGGCGGTTTCCTCCGCTCCCAGCGAGTCGAGGATGCGGATGTTCAAGCGGGAGACCAGCCGGCTCCGGAAGGAGAAGGTCATCTCCGGGGACGCGGCGGCGGCGATGCGGAAGGCCCTGGGCTTCGAGGCCGAAGGGCGCGAGATGTACCGCCGGATGGCCGAGGCGGCGACGAATCCCCGGGAGAAGCGATTCTTCCGGCTCCTCTCGGCCGAGGAATCGGGGCACTTCGAGGTGATCTTCGAGTACCTGGATTACCTGGAGGCGACCGGCCTCCGGATGGGGGAGTAAAGAATTGTTGAGAGTGCTTTCCTTTTAGCCTTTCTTCCGAAATCAACAAGGATCAGGTGAGGCGTGAGATGAACAGTCGAGGCATGTACTATTTATGCATCGTGGCGCTGGCAGCTACCATGCTTTGCATGGCGGATGCGGGACAGGCTGGGCGTCGGGAATTTTGGTCGACGCCCCCGAAAGCGGAAAGCGAGGAACGGTACATGGTTCCGCCGCCGCCGTTCTCGGAAGGGATTTTTCCCTGCTCGGGCTGCCACAAGGAGATGAAGACGAACCCGAACCGCCGGATCCTCAAGGAAGAGCACACCAACATTGTTCTGAAAAACCACGCCGAGGAAGAACGCTGGTGCCTGGATTGCCACGATGCAAACAATCGCGACAAACTGAGGTTGGTCTCCGGGGAGCGGATCGATTTCACCGAAATGTACAGGCTCTGCGGTCAGTGCCACGGGGACAAGTACCGCGACTGGAAGGTGGGTGTCCATGGCAAACGGACGGGGCAATGGAACGGGAAGAAGGAGTATCTGTTGTGCGCTCATTGCCATAACCCGCACAGCCCGAAGTTCAAGCCGATCCAGCCGAAGCCGCCGCCGCTTCGTCCGGAATACATCAAATAAAGGGTTTTCCAACCGTTACCGCAAGGAGTGAACGTCATGTCGGATAAGGAAACGCGCGACAAGAAGATCTTCCGGCTCACTCGCCGTAAGGCATTGAAGGGATTGGCGGCGGGACTGGGTGCCTTGGCCTTTCCCGGCAAGGATGCCTCCGCCTCGGTCTGGGAAGCGTTCTTCCAGAAGAATTTCCGGGAGCTCGGCAAACCCGAGCGCGACAAGATACTTGCCAGGCTCGAAAAGGAGTACAGCGCCCAATTCGGTAAGGCGGTGAAAGTCAAGGCTACCCCCCCCGTCGAGGGCGTCCTGTTCGGGTACGGCCTGGACTTGTCCCGGTGCATCGGGTGCCGCAGGTGCGTGTATGGGTGCGTGGACGAGAACAACCAGTCCCGCGAGCCGCAGATTCATTGGATCCGGGTCCTCCGGCTCGAGAAGGAGAAGGGCGTGGACCTGGAGCATGCCGAGCATTACTACAACCCCGCCAAGGTGCCCGAGGAGGGGTATTTCTACATGCCTGTCCAGTGCCAACAGTGCGAGAACCCCCCATGCACCAAGGTGTGCCCGGTTCAGGCGACTTGGAAGGAGAACGACGGGATCGTGGTCGTGGATTACAACTGGTGCATCGGCTGCCGATATTGCATGGCGGCGTGCCCTTACGGGGCGAGGCATTTCAACTGGAAGAAGCCCGGGCTGCCGGCCGCGGAAATGAACCCCGATACGCATTACCTGGGGAATCGGCCGAGGCCCGTGGGGGTGGTGGAAAAGTGCACCTTCTGCATCCAGCGAACGAGGGAGCCGGAAGGCAGGTACCCGGCGTGCGTCGAGGTGTGCCCTGTCGGGGCCCGGAAGTTCGGGAACTTTCTCGACCCGGCGAGCGAGATCCGTTACGCGATCGAGAACAAGCGGGTGTTCATCCTCAAGGAGGAACTAAATACCCAGCCCAAGTTCTATTATTTCTACTTTACCTGATCGGCGGGGGGGCGAATCGATGAAGAAAGTTTGGGCATTTCTCAAGGGGTGTTTCGTCCTCCTGAGGAAGGGGAGCAATTTCTACTACGCTTGGGTCACTTTCCTGTTGGCTCTTATGGCGATCGGGACGCTTGCATACATCAGCCAGCTATACAGCGGGTTGATCATCACAGCAATGCGGGACCAGGTATCCTGGGGTTTCTACATCTCCAACTTCACCTTCATTGTGGGCGTGGCGGCGGCCGCCGTCCTGCTCGTTATCCCCGCCTATGTCTACAAATGGGGGCCGATCAAGGAGATCGCGATCCTCGGCGAGCTCCTGGCTGTCTCCGCGATGGTGATGTGCCTTCTGTTCGTCACGGTCGACCTCGGGCGGCCGGACCGCTTCTGGCACCTGATCCCGAAGATCGGGATTCTGAATTTTCCGCAATCCCTTCTGGCTTGGGACGTTGTGGTCTTGAATATGTACCTTGTCTTAAACTTCGTGATTGCGGGCTACATGTTGTACAGTCTTTACTACAAGCGCGAACCGAACATGAAGTACGTTTTGCCGCTCCTCTTGTTCTCCATTCCGGCCGCGATCTCCATCCACACGGTAACCGCGTTCCTCTACAACGGGTTGGCGGCGCGCCCCTTCTGGAACGCCTCGATCCTCGCCCCGCGGTTCCTCGCGTCGGCGTTCTGCTCCGGGCCGGCCTTCATGATCCTCCTCTTCCAGCTCATCCGGAAGTGGACGAACTTCGAGATCAAGGACGAGGCGATCTTTAAAATCGCCGAACTCATCGCCTACGCGATGTTCGTCAACCTGTTCCTGCTTGGGGCGGAGGTCTTCAAGGAGTACTATTCCGATACCGCCCACCTGGCGCCGATGAAGTACCTCTACCAGGGGCTGAGCGGGCATTCGGACCTGGTTTCGTACATCTGGACCGCGACCTTTTTCAATATAACGGCCTTCTTCCTCTTCCTCATTCCTCAAACGAGGGAGAATTTCATAACCCTCAACATCGGCAGCATCCTCATCTTCATAGGCGTCTACATCGAGAAGGGGATGGGGCTTGTGGTTCCCGGGTTTGTTCCGGACGTACTTGGGGAATTCTACGAGTATTCCCCGACCGGGATCGAGTTGTTGGTTACGATGGGGATCTGGGCAACGGGGTTGTTCGTCTACACGATGCTCCTGCGGATCGCCATCCCGATCATGAACGGCGACTTTCACGTGGGCGAAGACGGGGTGCACCCCTACATCGGTGACCAGCGGTTCCTCGTACGTAGAGCCGCGATGTACAAAAAGGAACCGGAAAGGGAAGACCTGCTGGCGCAGTAAGGGAAGCCCAAGGAAACCCGTGCCGGAGAGACGCGGGGAATGCGATTCGGCATCCTTTATTATTGGCTCTGGAGATACGCCAGGACGTCCCGCAGCTCATCGCCGCTCATTTCAGGCCAGGGAACCCCATGGATGACCATGGAAGCCTCCATGGAAGGGATATGATTCCATAACAGCGTGGCAAACCGGATGGAATTGACCGTTTTTATATCGCCGACGATTTTCTGTTTATCTGCCGCGGTCTTGAAATGGCAATCGGCGCATTTTTTCCTGGTGAAAATGTCCTCCCCCTTTCCGGGATTGCCCGGTTTGTCGTCATAATTGAGCGAGTAAAGGAATACGATCAGATCGTTCATCTCCGTTGCCGAGAACTTGGGCCATTCCAGTTTCTTCTGCTGGAATTTTTCCCGCATTTTCGCCGCGTGGTTCCACAATCGTGTCGTTAGGATCGTAACATCGGATTGGGAAACGGTTTTCCCCAGGTCCGGCGCTTCCTTGCCTCCCTTACCGAAAATGGAATGGCACCGGATGCATCCCTTTTCCGTAAACATTTTTTGACCATTGCCCGCGTTTCCAAATCCCAGAAAGACTTTTCTGCTCTCTTTCCCTTGCTCCGTCAGCGCCGCAAAAAGGTCCGAGAAGTCGTTCCCTGAAAATGTGGGAGTCGGGGTGCGTGTCGCCGCCATCTGGCTGAGCATCATCGGGCCATGGTTCCACATCCGCTGCAACAGGACGACCTGCGACTGGAAGGCAGCCAGGGAGTCCAGGCTGATTCCCCCCTGTTTCCCTTTTCCGCCGCGAGAATGACAGGAAAAGCAGGCCTTTTCTTTCAGCAGGGCCTCCCCTCGCCGTGGATCGCCGGGCTGGCCCAGATAAGGCAACATATAGAGAAAAGAGACCAGTTGATTCAACTCGGTCGTGCTGAATTGCGGCCGTTCCAGCACCTCTTTTCTCATGTGGACCGCCATTGCCGGTGCGTGGTTCCAGAGGAGCGAGAAAAGATCCAGGAAGCTCCCGTGAAACCGTGTGGACTGCAGCTTGGGTCCCGCCTTCCTCTCCCGTTCGAAGATCGAATGGCACTGGCTGCAGTTCTTTGCCTCGAAGATCTTTCTCCCCTCGACAAGATCGCTGACCAGGGAGACTCGCTGCACTGGAACCTGTTCCGGCTTCGCGACGCTCTTTCCGGGAACGCCCGGCTCCTTTTTCCCGCCTCCCTCGCCGCACCCTGAGCCTGCCACCGCGAAACAGAAGAGCATCCCGATAATGAACATTTCCACACCGAGAGCTTTTTTCATTTGCATGGCTGCTGCTCCCTCCGAAATCCTCTTCTGTTTTTATTCTATCCTGTCACAGGATTTGTTTACGTCTCTTTATCCTCGTTTCGGCCTTTCCTCAAACCGATGAAGACATAAGTTAAAACCGACGCCAAAACCAAAAAGATGAGAATGGCGACAATGCTGATCGCAACGGAGGCATCCGGCGCGTCGTGAAGCTCAAGGGAAACCTTGATTAAGTTGAATACCCAGATGGCTATCCCTGTAAATAAGACCCAGATTAACGATATCGAGACAATCTGAAGACCTTCGATCGTTTTTTTACTCATCGCCCGCTCTCCATGTTCCGCAACCGGGTTTATGTCGCCTTCTGTTCGACCTGCGGCCCGTTTATTGGATGGTTGCTTTCTTCATTCCCCTGCGGAAGTTGGTTTGATGTCCGGCATGTAGGACGAAATCCGCTCGGTAACGATCTTCGCGCTTTCCTTGCGTCCTTCCTCGATCTCCCAGATGGAGATCACGGGGAAAAAGCGCGCAAAGATCATGTAACCCAAGACGAAGACCGATATCCCTCCGATAAACAACATCCACTCGGTGTGGGTCGGGATGTAGATCCCCGTCGGATACGGTAATCGGGGATTGGCCAGGGAGGGAACGACGATGATCAACCGTTCCAGCCACATGCCGATGATCACGGAGATGGAGGCGATTAAAATGCCCGGGATCGTGCGGGTCTTCCGGTTGCAGAGCAGGAGAACCGGGAGGAAAAAATTGCAGAATATCATTGTCCAGAAATAGGGGGCGAAATCCCCCGTGAATTTGTACCAGAACACCCGCATTTCGTTCGGCTCATGACCGTAATAACCGGTCAGGTATTCCGAAAAGGTGAAATAGAACCACAACAGCGACATGATCAACAGCAGAATGGAAAGATAGTTGAAGTGGACATGCTTCAGATAGCCTTCCAGCCGGAAGATCTTGCGGAACACGATCATCAGGACCAGGATTGCGGCGATCCCGGAGAAGATGGCCCCGACCACGAAGTACGGCCCGAAAATGGTGCTGTGCCATCCGGGCTGCACGGTCATGGCGAAGATATAGGAGATGATGGTATGGACCGAAATCGCAATGGGGATCACGATCACCATGAGGATGTTCATCGCCCGATCCAGCACCTTGTGTTGGCGTTCGGTTCCCTGCCAGCCCCAGGAGAGAAATTCATACAACCATCTGGGTTTCACGCCCCGGTCACGCAGGATGGCGATGTCCGGGATCAGGGGAATGTAGAGGTAGACCGTGCTGGCCGTGAAATATGCGGTGATACTCGTGATATCCCAAAGCAGGGGAGATTGCAGTCGGCCGTTGAAAAAAAGATGCGACATCCTGTCCGGTCGGCCCAGATCGATGATCGGATGCAATCCTCCGATGGCAAGAACGATTGCCGTGATGACTTCCGCCATGCGGGTGATCGGCCGCCGCCACTCGGCTTTGGAAAGGCGCAGGATCGCCGAGATCAGCGTTCCGGCATGGCTGATTCCGATGAAAAACACGAAATTGATGATGTAAAAACCCCAGGTCACGGGTTGTGCCATTCCGGTGACTCCCAGACCGAAAAGAATCTGGCGAAGATAAACAAACCCCGTGTAGAGGATGATCGCCAGCAAGATTCCCACGATCAGGTAGAAATTCCTTGCCGGCCTTTCTATGGGCCGCAAGAGGGGAGCATCCGGATGGGGCCGAGCGGAAAGATCATCCAATTTAATCCACCTCTTTTAAATAAATGACTTTGGGCTCGGTTCCCAGGTCTTCCAGCAGCCTCGTGGCGCGGGGGCTGTGTGCGAGGTGGTTCACGCGGTGACCGGAATTCTCGATGTCTCCGAAAACGATCGCTCCGGTGGGGCAACCTTCGGCGCACGCCGGCTGGTAATCGTTCTCCCGCGGTTCCCGTGCCTCCGATTTCGCCTGTTCCTTCGCTTTTTGCCGGCGATGGACGCAAAACGTGCACTTCTCCACCACTCCGACGGGACGGACCGAAACATCCGGGTTGACGGTGTCGCGGATCCCCGGCGTCCATTCCGGCTTGTACCAGTTGAACGATTTCACCGTGTAGGGGCAGGCGGCCATGCAGTAGCGGCAGCCGATGCACTGGGGGTAGATCTGCGTCACGATCCCTTCCTCGTTGATATAGGTGGCGCGCACCGGACAAACCTTCGTACAGGGAGGGTGGTCGCAATGCATACAGGGCCGCGGAATTTGCCGGACTCGAAGCCGGGGATAGTCCCCTTCAAAAATCGTGAGCATGTCCATCCACAGCATGGTCCGGCCCATCGCCGATTCCTTCGGCTCCACGACGGCCACGTTGTTTTCCCGCTTGCAGGCGGCCACGCACTCTCCGCAGCCGGTGCATTTTTGCAGATCGATGACCATCCCCCACTTCATTCTTCGCGCTCCCTATTTCTTGATCTTTTCCACGCGGACATGCGTCGAATGCCAGGAACTGCGCCCACTCAGCGGGTCTACTTGAGGATCGATGATCGTGATCGGGTTCGTTCCGACGTTTTTTGCATACCGTCCCGACTCCGTATGGCCCTGGCCGAAGGGAACGGATAGAATTTCCGGGGAAACCGTTGGAACGATCTTCACCGGGAGTGTAATGGATCCTTTCTTGGATACCACACGGATAAGATCCCCGTCCTTTAGCGACAGGGTTTTCGCCCGCCCGGGGTTCATCTCGGCCCAGGTGTTCCAATACAGCCGAGAGTATAGCCCGGACAGTTCCTGCAACAGGGGCTGGCTGGCCCCGTCGCCGCTCATATTCATCAGGGTCGTAAAGGGAGCCAGGATAAAGGAATCGGGGGTTTCCGGTTTTTTGACGTTTTCTTCCATCTGCAGGTGAGGCGGTTTGTCGCTTTTTCCCGTTTCCTCACCGGATTTCAGAACCGATCTCTCTTCCAGCAATTTCGCCAACCGGGGAATGGTGGGAAAGACAAACGTCCTTCCCCTTTTCCAGTCCACCTCGGGATATTCCCCTGGATCCCACCATCCGCCCTTTTCCTGAAGTAATCGCCAGAAATCGGGAAACGCAGGGTAGCTATATACCTGCCAGCCGCGCTTGCGTAACTCTTCCAGGAAATCGAGGGAAACTACTTCAAAATAGGGAGTTCCTTTTCCCGAAGCAAAGATCCGTTTCATCCTGGCCTGGACATAGTCTCCATAAGACTTGACGTCGCTTTCCGAGAGAAGGTTGACCTTTGCCCCGTTTCCAAGTTGAAGGAGAACGTCCCCAAGCGGGCGAACTCCTGTCAAGAGGGGAACCACCGGCTGCTGAAGTCCCAGCTGGGAGAAAGGGAGATTCGGGACCGGCAGTGTCAGGTCCCATTGCTCCAGATAAGTGGTCGTGGGCAGTACGATATCCGCATGGGGAGATGTATCGTCGAGAAGCGTGGCGAATTGAACGACAAGAGGAATTCGGCCAAGCCAATCCTTCCACGTCTTCTGATTCGTTGCTTGGAAGGACGGGTTGACCTGGGCGATCATCAACATCTTCAGGTCGGGGATTTTCCCGGAGGAAAAAAAGGTTGGCAGCTGCTCCGCGACCCAGGAGGCGGGCATATCGGTATCAAGAGCATTCTGCGGTTTGAGGGAAAAGGTTGCCGACCGGGGACCGAAGGCGGAGACGGAGACCGGCCCCCAGGGGAGCTGTACCGGCTCGCGCCATAACCCTTTTGCAGAAAAACTTCCGGTGAGGGCATTGAGGCTTGTTACCGCCCACTGGGTAAAAAGGGCCGTTTCGCTGGCATCCGATGTGCCGCCGGAGAGCGCCAGGGGCGATTTGGCCGAGCCGAATGCCCGGGCCAACCGGATGATGGTCTCCGCCGGCACACCGGTAACTTCGGAAACCCTCTCCGGGGAGTAATCACGGGTAACCAGATCCAGGAAATCCCCATCCCCTTTCCGGAAGTCGCGGGTGTGAAGGTTGATGAAGTCCTGGGCGTAATTTTTGTCTCGTAGGATGACATACGCCATCCCGAGGGCAAGGGCCCCCATGCTCCCCGGCCGGATCTGAACCCATTCCGTCGCGTTCTTGCCGGCCTGGGACATGCGCGCGTCCACGTGCACCATCTTCAGGCCCGATCGCAGCCGGCTTTCCTTCAATTTTCCGTAGAGGCGGTTGAAGAAGACGGGAGACGGCGGCCCCTCCAGGAGATTCGTGCCGAACGTGATGAGATAATCCGTCCGAGTCAGGTCAAAAGAAAAAGGAGGGAATTCCCCGCAGGCCTGCCGGAAACCAAGTTCGTTTATCCCCGGGGTGCGCCAGGGGAAAAAGTTGGAGGAACCCAAACGGGCGGTAAATATCCCGGCAAACTGCGTGAGCAGCGTGTTTCGATCTCCCAGTAAAAATCCGAAACGACCGGCCTGTTTTTCCTTCACCAGGGTCCGGAGCATTTGGGAAATCTGTTTCATGGCCTCATCCCAGGAAATCGGTTCCCAACCCGATTCACCCTTTTTCCCCTTCCGCCGCATGGGTTGGCGGATCCGGTCGGGATGATAGAGAAGTTCGAGACCGGATTCTCCCATCGGGCAGATAAACCCGCTGTTTACCGGAGCGATCGGGTTCCCTTGAATCCGAACCGGAATATCGTCGATCAGCCGGACGCGAATGCCGCACCCGGCAGGACATTGCCCGCATGTGGATACCTTCCAGGTTTCGATGCGCGGACCGGACCTCAGTTTGTCCCTCCACTTGTCCGGGATGGCCCACACCTGGGAGATCCCGCCGGCAAGGGCCCCTGTAACTCCCAACAAATGGAGAAAATCGCGACGCGAGATTTTCATGACCTTCTCCCGAGCCTCAGCGATGGCATGTCGCGCAATCCGTGTTCACCCGCTTTTTTTCATGGCACTGAATACAAAACTTCATTTTAAGAACAACCGCTGGTCTTGAAAAGGGAAGGGTCATTTCGGACACGTCCCCGTGACATTCCTGACATGCAATTTTACCTAACGTGACATGACGGCGATGGGAAAAATAGGCGTGGTCGGGCAATCGATGTACCTGTACCCAGGGGATCCGTTCTTTATTACTTATATAGCGGACCAACTTTTCTTCTTCCTTGCTATTCGTCATTGGTTCTTTATGGCAATTTTGACAATATTCAATATTGGGAATGGAGGCTTTTTGATGAGTCATGACCAGCGAATGGCAGTCAAAACAAGTTAATCCCGCCTCTTCTATATGTTTTTTATGATTATATAAGATTGGCTGGGAATAACTTCCAGTGTCGGAACAATTGCTTAGCAGTATCAATAGGGAGGGAATGGTAAATATCGCCCAATTTTTCATTTCATCTCCAAAATCAAGGGAATTCCCGGGCCGCGACTTGACCAGGATTCCCTTCGCAACGGGTAATTTTTATTACAGCGTTTTACATTGTTAACGGGATTCTGTCAAGGATAAAACACAGACCGGATAAAACACAGACCGGGGGCATGAAATGGGAAAAGCGACGCATTTCCGCAGTTTGCAATCTGTTTGGGGGTCCGAAGCAGGCATGGGCGATCAAACCCAAATTGGGGGACTGATTACCGCGGCGTTTTAAACCGGTTCTCATTCCCTGAAAGAGTCTCATTTTCATTGACACATTCCTGGATTCTGGGTAATATTCAGTCCATTTTGGGCCGGCAATGGCGATCTCCTGGCCAACGCACACCTATGGAAGGAAGTTTCATCCATCCAGCGCGGATCCAGGAAATGGGAACGCGATTGCATTTGGCTTAGACCCACGAGAACCGCGGGGGGGCGGTTGGGAGAGGGATTGCGCAGGGCCGGTGTCACTCGAGGGATTTCCACACCTTAGCCGAATCCCGTCACCTCCGCTTTTTTCTTTCACAGGCGCAAGGAGGCAGAACGCGCAATGAAAAAAATCCTGGAGAAAATGCCGGACGCCCTGGCGAGACTTCTTGTCGTCTTCGCGGGATTGATCCTCCTGGGGGCGTTCGTCGTGGTCGTGTTGATCCCGAAGCCCATGAAGGACGTGAAGATCCAGTGGGCGGACGCGATCAAGACGGAGCAGGCCAAGCCTGTGAAATACGCCGGGTTCCATGCCTGCGCGGAGTGCCACGACA
>ERZ1292640.47-Hain-H43-02um-R1-47-length-91179-cov-11_pt4 | contig 17090 bp, 19 predicted proteins | sample MGYA00564404_ERZ1292640 | MGnify/ENA primary metagenome ERZ1292640 (study PRJEB36523, sample SAMEA6512636) | groundwater metagenome | collected 2019-01-08 | study: AquaDiva: Metagenomics assemblies of 32 groundwater samples
TCTTCCTTCGCGTCGGGGTGGTGCGACACCACTTGCCTGCACACTGCCTCGAGCTCGCCGTACTGGTTGTTGCGGAAGCGCAAGAGCATTAGCGTCTCCTTGCCGAGGAGGTAATCGCGTTTTATGTCCACCGCGGCTTGCGCGCCAACCGTGAGCTCGCTTAACTCGAGCATCTCGAGCGCTTCCTTGTCGAACAGAGTGCACTGCAAGTTGGCCGTGCCGTCGTCGATGACCGTGCGCAGCACGAGCGTTTCCTTCACTTGCTGGCCGCCGCACTTGCACGCCGCGCCTTGCGCGAGCTTCTCGCTGCACGCAATGCACTTGCGGGATACGCTCGCGCCCTTGATTTCAAGCAGCTTTGCAGTTACCAACGCCTCGCGGCCTTCAGCAGCTTCTGCGAGCGTTATCTTGGGGTAATTGTCTTTCAGCATTTCAACTCGTTCCTTGAGCGAGTGGCCTTGCGGGTTGCGTATTATGCGCGCCTGCCAGTTGCAGTGCAGCTCGACGCCTCCCTCGCGGGGTTTGACGAAGCCCCCCTCGATTTTCACCGCGTCGCCCACCCGGCATTTCTCGAGCGCCTTGGCGTTGTCATCCCACGCTACTGCCCTCACGCTCGCGCCGCCGTCCGAGAGGGTTGCTGCGCACCGCAACCCCATGTTGCCATCCTGCCGCGTGAACTCGCTTGCCACCGTAACATCCATCACGCGGCCGTACACGTCGGCGGGCTCGCTGGCCTTCAATTCAGTTATGGCTATTGGTTCGGCGGGGTTGAGCGGCAGTTTCGCGTACTCTCCCGCATCCTTGCGTTTCACGACGCTTATGCGGGTGGTGAGCGTTGACTGGAGTTCCGCGCCGTTCTGCCCTTTCTTCACGCTCGCGTTGCGCACGAGCACGACGTCGTTGCGTTCGAGAATGCCTCCTTCGACAATGTCCACGTCGCGGTTCCACAAGACTAGCCTCGCTTTCGTCCCGTCGTTGACTTCCACGTTGCACACGCGGCCGCGGCGTTCGCCTTGCTCGGTCTTGCGCGCGAACCACTTGGGGGCGTAGACGTGCCACACTCTCGCAGCGAAGCTCGCTTGGCCGCCTTCCGATAGGGCAACACACTCCACAAGCGGCATGTACGCCACGCTTGCTTGTGGTTTTGTTACTTCAACCCCGTTTTGGCGCGCGATTATCTCAACTGCACCTTCCCGCGTGATGAGCTCGGCGAACTTTTCGCGCACCGCCGTTATTTCCGCCTCTGCCTTTGCTGGCGTCCAGCCGAGTTTTTCAGCAAGCTGCAGTTCATTCATCATCCATCCCCCAACTTCGCCGATTGCCGCAATAACTGTCGTTCTGCCGTTGATTGTCGTTTGCAGTATAACGCTTAAATTCTTGCGGCAAGCCACTCTTATTATTATCGCATTCGCGGGGGTGCGTTCATTTGGTTGGCAAGGTTGAGAAGTATTATCGTGACGTTGTTTCGCGCGAGGGGGCAATGCTCTTTGCGCTCATCGACCCGGACAAGACTCCTTTGGAGAAGGGCGCGTCCATCGCCGCGAAGAGCGTCGAGGCCGGCGCGGACGTAATCCTCGTGGGGGGCAGCATAGGCGCGCAAGGAGTGGCGCTGGACGAGACGATAAAGCTCATCAAAGAATCTTCGGGAGCCGCGCCCGTCGTGCTGTTTCCCGGCAACATTTCCGGCGTGTCCCAATACGCGGACGCAGTGTATTTCATGCATTTGCTTAACTCGCGCGATGCCTACTGGCTGAGCACTGCGCAGATTCAAGCGGCGCCGGTAGTGGCGCGTTCAGGCATCGAACCACTGCCTACGGCGTACGTGGTGCTCGAGCCGGGTCGCGCAGTTGGCTGGATTGGCAACGCGAACCTCGTGCCGCGCGACCGGCCGGATTTGGCGGCGGCGTGCGCGCTCGCCGCGCGTTTCAGCGGCTCGCGTTTTCTCATTACCGACAGCGGGAGTGGCGCGCCCGACCCTGCCCCGCTGCCGCTCGTTTCGGCGGTTGCAAAGGCTTGCGGCGATGACGTCCTTTACTTTCTGGGCGGGGGCGTGCGCACTCCCAAACAGGCGGGCGACGTCATCGCGGCCGGCTGCCAAGGCGTTCAAGTGGGCACGGCTTTCGAAGAGGGCGACTTGACGCACAAAGTGCGCGCAATGTGCGACGCGGTGAAAGCCGCGGGCAAGAAGCGCGCGTGAAGCTTATTTCAACTCGCGCTTCCAGAATGTGAACACGTTCGCCACCCCGGCGTGCTTGCGGTAGTGTTCAACCACGAATGCGCGCATCTGTTCGGGCGTGGCGTACAGCCCGTGCGGGCTTTTTTCTTTCAGCAGCTTGTCAAGGCGGCCGGGCGTCAGTACTCTGCCTTTGGTTGCGCGAATTATTTCTTTCAACCCGAATTTTTCCGCGAGTACCTGCGCGTAGCCGCAGGCCACTGCGCTTTGTGCCATGTTCGCGTGCGGGGCGTTGCCAACTACGGCCAGCGCCACCAGTTCCTTCGCTAGGCTTTCCGGCGTTGGCGGCTGCCTGCGGGCTAGCGGAAGCCCGTTCGCGCCGCGCACTCGCGGGATTGAAATTCCGTTAGCGTCAAGCACCGGTTTCGTCTCGTGGTATTCCCCAGCCGCGTTTTTCACCGCGCTTGAAATGTGCGAGTGGGCGCTTCCAATCATAATTAACAGCCTTACTTTGTCCAGTTCCTTCAGGTGCGGGTACTGGCGCAGGAGCCTGTCGCGCATTTCCACGCCGTTCAGTTCGTCGATTATGCATTTCTCGCGCGCTTCAATCATCACTTTTCGTCTTAGCAACGCCGCCTTTCCCATTTCGCGCATCGCTTCGTTAGGTTTTCCATTTGTGAACAGTTGCATGGCAGCCTGTTCTGCGCCAGCCATCATTTCAATTCCGCTAGCGATTTCGCCTGCAGTTTCTACTGGCGGGTTCTCTAACCTGATTTCAGGTATTGCGCGTTTCACTTTTTCCGCGCGCAAAGCGTTCTTGAACCCTTCAAGCGGGGTTGCAGTCGGAATCGCGTTCAGCCTTGCAGCGGCCAGTTGTCGTTCGTCTTGGGTTGCCGCCTTTGAGCGTTGGTAGTATCCCGCGTAAAACGCATCTGCCTTTGCCGCGTCCTCGCGCCAGGCTGCAGTCGGATAGCCTTCCATTGCGATTGCGTCCGGCTGCGCATCTGCAATTGCCTTGCGGTGGTGTTCAAAGTCCGGCTTGCCCCCGTGGCCGCCGAAGCTGAAGTAGACTTCGAGTTTAGGCGGCGCCCGCCTTTCTTCAGCCGTCGGTTCTTTCTTCCCGCCAGCTGGTTTTCTTCGTTCAAACAACCATGCTGCAGCCCCCAGTCCGCCTGCTGCAGCAGCCGCTCCCGCGCCAATGATAAACTTGCGTTTCGATTCGACGGTGGGTGCGCCTCGTTTTCCGCCTGCCGCGCGTTTTTTATGGGGCGTTTTCTTTGGCACGATATTTTGTTTCCGCGTTTCGCATAATAACCTTTTGCAGCCAAAACTGCTTATGCTTGAAATCGACGGTTCGCAAGGCGAGGGCGGGGGGCAGGTGTTGCGTACCAGCGTTGCGCTCTCGGCGCTGGCTGGCCGGCCTTTCCGCATTTCGCGCATTCGCGCCAACCGCCCCAACCCCGGCTTGGCGGCGCAGCATTTGACTGCAGTGCGCGCGGTGGCGCAGGCGTGCGGCGGCCGCGTTTCCGGCGATTTTTTGGGGTCGGCTTCCCTAGAGTTCCACCCGGCTAACATTGCCTCCGGCAACTTTTCTTTCGACTGCGGCACTGCAGGCTCGACGGCATTGGTGTTGCAGTCGCTGCTTCCCGCAATGTTTTTCTCTCAAGGCGATTGCCGCGCGTCGCTGCGGGGCGGTACGGAAAACAAGTGGGCGCCAACGGGCTTGTTCCTGCGCGGGTGTTTCGTTCCTGCAATGCGCAGGCTTGGTTTTGGCGTTGATTGCACGCTTGAAAAGTTTGGTTTTTACCCCGCCGGTGGAGGGCTTCTCGAAGCTTCAACTTCGCCTTGCGCAGGCGTTAAGTGTTTTTCTGCGGTTTCGCGCGGCAAGCTCTTGCGCGTGCGCGGCATCTCGCTGGTTTCCTCAAGCCTCCCGATGTCGGTTGCCGAACGCCAGAAGGCGCGTGCGTTGCGCCAGTTGTGCGAGCTTTCTGTTTCCGATGCGAAGATAGATTTGCTGCAGGTTGATTGCGAGAGTCCCGGCAGCGAGATTTTCATTTCCGCCGAGTTCGAGAACTGTAGCGCGGGTTTTTCGGCACTCGGCGAACGGGGGAAGCCTGCAGAGAAGGTTGCGGGCGAAGCAATGTTCGCATTCAAGCAATTTCTCTCCACTAACGCGTGCGTGGAGACGCACGTGTCTGACCAGCTGCTTCCTTACGCCGCGCTTGCAAGCGGGCGAAGCGAGTTCACGGTACCCGAGATTTCCAGCCACTTTGAGACTAATGCCACCGTGATAATGAGTTTCCTGCCTCGTGCACAAATTTCTTGGGAAAAGCGTGAGAATAGTTTTATCGTTCGCGTTGACGGCGCGGGTTTCTCACGCCCTCAAAAATAGGCTTAACCCACTAGCATCAGGAATGCTACTAGATCGCCTATCAATAGGCTTGCCACGATGCCTGCCAGCAAGTACGGCCCCAAGCGAGGCAACACTTTCGCAACTGGCACGGCCTTCAGCTTTTCGCTGTGCATTGCATTTGCCAGCTTTTCCAAGCCGCCCTTGTCCAAAAGCTTTTGCAAACCGTGCTTCTCTACGACGTTTTGAGGCATCAAATCAACGGCAAGGACGTCTTCATCCTCTATTTGCTTGAGCGTGATGCGCTTGACTATTACCTCCTCGTAGATTTGCTTGCGGAATGCCGTCAGGAAAATTGCTGACGCCATTGCCACCAGCAGCATCGCGACTGCCGGGAGGGGGAGGCGCGCGTTCCACGCGAACCACATTACCGCCGCAGTCGCAGCGCAAGTGAGCAACAAGGACTTCACGTCAGGCTTGAGCTTCTTTGTGCGGAGTGCGAGCGCGTACATCGCGGCTGCGCCTACTAGCGCGAGGAGGCTCGCGGCCACTACTGCCGATGCGGCGAAGGGCAGGGCGTGCGTGACTTGCTCGAGGGCGAATGTTTTGAAGTAACTCGCGTGCGGCATCAGCATCGCGTAGGCCTGCGCAGTTATCTCGGGGCGTTGCGGCAGCAAGGCGTGCATTGCCGCTACGAGCAGCACGTCCCCCCCGCCAATCGCGCCTTGCTTGTAGAAATACCAGCCTGCCGCAACGACGACTGCAGCCACGCCGACGGATGCAATAATAAAATTGGCGTTTAGCGTGGCAATGTCCAGAAGCATTCCTGCCGCAATCATCGCGTAAAGCACGCGTTCGTCCATAAAGCTCGTGCGGTTGTCCTGCCAAGCGAGGTACGCCGTGCCGGCGAGAAGCAAGGCAATGCGCGCCACTTCGAAGTCCATTGGTGCGTTTAGCGTGGGCGCGTTAATAATCGTTGCCGCAATTGTTTGCGAAAGCTTTTGGCAGTTGGCTTCACCGCATTCCCGGCATCATTCCGCCGAGCTTCTTCATCAAGCTCCTGTTGCCGCGCAGCCCTTTCATCATCTTGCTGGCGCGCTCGAAGTTCGTCACCAGCTCTCGCACGTCTTTCTCCTGCAGGCCCGCGCCTTTCGCCACGCGCGCCTGCCGCTTGGCGTTGTGCATCAAGTCCGGGTTGGCGCGCTCGGCGGGCGTCATGCTGTTCACCGCGGCTTCGAACGATTTCATGCGTTCTTCGCTCTTGCCCACAAGCTCTTCCGGTAGGTCGTAGGCGCCCATCATTTGCAGTATTCCTTTCAGCGGCCCCATTTTTTTCATCGCTTTCATTTGGGCCATGAACGCGTTATAGTCGAGTTTGCCGTCCTCAATTGCTTTCTGGAGTTGTTCCTCGCCAGTAGTTTCCTTGACTTTTTCAAGCAACCCTTGCAAGTCTGGAAAGCCGCACAGGCGCGCAACAAACTTTTTTGCGTCGAACGCCTCAAATGCTTCGGGTTTCTCACCCGTGCCGATGAATGCCACTTTGCAACCGCTCGCGGCAACCGCGCTTAGCGCCCCGCCGCCCTTGCCGCTGCCGTCCATTTTCGTGACTATCACGCCCGTGAGGGGCACGCTTGCGTTGAACTCGGCCGCCTGCCTTTCCGCAACTTGCCCTACGTCGGCGCTGAGCACGAGGAACGCTTCGTCGGGCTTGAACGTTTCCCGAAGCGTGCGCAGTTCGCTTGCGAGTTCCTCGTCGAAAGCGCTGCGGCCGGCAGTGTCGAGCACGAGCACGTCGCACTGCGCGAGCTCCGCCGCGCCTTGCCGCGTTATTTCCTCTGCAGTTGCGCCTTTCTTTCCGTAAAACTCTGCGCCAACTTGCTGGGAGAGTTGTTCCAGCTGCTCGTGCGCGGCGGGGCGGTGCACATCGGCGGCAATAAGCCCCGCCTTGAGGCCTTTCGACTTGTAGAAGCGCGCTATCTTGCCCGCCGTCGTAGTTTTTCCCGAACCATATATTCCGAGCAGCATTATCCGGTGCGGCGTTATCTTTGGCGAGTAGCTTTCGCCCAGCATTCGCGAGAGTTCCTCGTACACGACGGTTATCGCGTGCTCGCGCAAGCCGAGGCCGTGGGACGGCTTTTCTTGCAGGCAGCGTTTTTCTATAGATTTGCTTAGCGTGAAGACCAGCTTTACGTTCACGTCGCTGGCGAGGAGGGCGCGCTGCAGCTCGCGCACGAGTTCCTTTACGGCCTTTTCATCAACCACCGTCGCGCCGGTTATCTTTGCGAGCGCTTGGCGTATTCCTTGCCCGAGGTCCACGAATTGTCTTAGGCCAAGCTAGTCTTTTATACCCCGAGCAACTCTAGTGCGTCATGGGTGGGGACTGCGGGCTGTTGGCGGGCGCGGCCGACCGGCTGTCGTCAAAGCGGGGTTGGGCGGTGCTCTTCAAGCCCACTGCCAGCAATAGCCTGCTTGACAACGTGAAGTTCGTTTCGCGCCTCACGCGCGCGTCGGGGTACGAATGTATTTACGTTACGCTCAATAAGCCCCATTCGCAAGTTGCCGAGCTGCTGGGTTCGGAGGGTGCGGATTTGTCGAAGGTTTCTTTTGTTGACGCAGTTTCTTCCGCGTCGGGGTTGCCGCAAGTGAAGCGCGCGAACTTGGTTTACGTGAATGGCACGGAGAACCTTACGGAATTGAGCCTTGCGATAGACGCGTTGCTTAAGCGCCAGCCTCACACCAAACGCATGGTTTTCTTCGATTCTCTCTCAACGTTGTTGTTGTACCACTCGCCGGAGTCGGTGGCGCGCTTTTCGCAGTTTATGACTTGCAAGATACGCGGTTCGGGGGCGAGCGGCGCGCTCGTGTACTTGGAAAAACACCCGGGCATTCATAATTCGTTAATGCAATTTTGCGACGAGCTTGTTGCAATCGAAGGTTGACGGTAATCCGGCTATTCTTTCAGCCGCATTATTCCTTTAGCCGTATGGTTCTGTGCCTCACGCCGCCCGCTTCCCACGACTCGGTTTCAGTGGTGAAAGAGTTTTCTTCCAGCTCGCGCAGGTAGTTGCGCGCGCTGCGCTCACTGCCCCCATGCGTCGCTGCGAACTTGAGGTAGAATTCGTTGACTCGCATACCGTCGTTTTCGCGCAGCATTTGCAGCGCGTTCTTCGCGCCAGGGCTTAACAGTTCTTCGTCACGGCTGCGTTTCTGCTGCGCGCTCGAGAGCGCGTCTACCGCAGCTTGCCGCACGTCTTGCACGCCTAGTGTTTCAGAACCGCGTTTTTCCGCGTTGCGCCCCGCCTTGTACAGCAACTGGATTGCTATCCTGCAGTCGCCGTTTTGTTTCGCCGCGAATGCCGCGCATAATGCTATCGCTTCTTCTTGGCACGCGCCGGGCAGGAACGCTTCCGCTGCGCGCCTTGAAAGTATCATCTTGAGTTCTTGGGGCGAGTATGGCTTGAATTCGACGGTGGTTGGGGTGAGGGAACTGCGTATGCGCGCCTCGGTGCGGGCGACGAGGCTCGAATCGTTGGTTATCATAACTACTGCCGTGGGCACTGCGTGCATTTCTGCGCTGCGGCTCAAGTCGTAGAGCACTTCATGTTCCTTGCCGTTGAACAGCTTGTCGGCCTCATCTAGAAAGACAATTGCAGTGCGTTTTTGGCGCTTGAATTGTTGCATTGCGCGCGAGTAAATCTCGTCTCCAGCAACGCCCCGTCGGGGTGAGGGTTCGCCCGCTGCTTGCGCGAGCGCTGCCAGCACCGATTGGCGCGTGGAGTTCTGCCAGCAATTCACATACGCTACGAGTGGCTTGCCCGAGTATTCAGTGAGCTGGCGCGCCACGCTGCGGCACGCGCTAGTCTTGCCCGAGCCTGCGGGTCCGTGAATAAACAGGTTGGAAGGCAGCCGGCCTTCAGCTGCCGGGGCGAGCGCGCGAGCTATTTCTTCAAACTGGCTTTCCCGACCGGGCATTTCGGCAGGTAGGAACTCTGGCGATAGTGCGGTCTCGTTGCGGAACACGCCCGCGGCGTCCATTGCCGTTGCGAACACGTTCTTGTCCACCACTGGTTATTTCCGTGACGCATATTAAACCCCTTCGCGCAAACTCGTGCATGGCATTGCGTGATTGGCTGGAGTTGTCGCGCGCCGAGCACGCGCTGCTGACGTTCTTCGCGGTTCTGCTTGGCTGGGCGGTTGCTTCGCGCGGCGTTGGCTTGCTGGCGGTCGCGGCGGGAGTGGGGCCCGCGTTGGTGACGTTGGGCGCATTCGTGCTCAACGATTATTTTGACGTGGCAACCGACCGCGTGATGGGCAGGTTCGACCGGCCGTTGGTTTCAGGCCGCATTCGGCAGAGGGTCGCGTTTTGGGCGGGTTGCTTGCTGTTGGCGTTGGGCGTGGTCGCGTCGCTGCCGTTCGGCAACGCGTTCTTCATCACGCTGTTCTTCGCTGGCGCAGCCGTCGCCTACAACGCGTTCTTGAAGAAGCTTCCGCTTGCGGGCAACGTTTTCATAGCCTTGTCGATGGCAGTGCCGTTCTTTTACGGCAACGTCGCGTCAGGCGCACCTTTGAGCGCGCTCGCCGCGCTTTTTTCCGCGATCGCATTCGTAGTGGGGCTTGGCCGCGAGTTGTTCATAACTTCGCGCGACGTGGAGGGCGACCGAAGCGTTGGCGCTGCCACGCTGCCGATGCTTGCCGGCGTGGGCACGACTACTGCAGTCGCATCGTTGCTTTTCGCGCTAGGCGTGTTTTTGAGCGTCCTGCCGTTCAATTACGGTGCGGGCGCGCTGTACGCGGTGTTGGCGGGCGTGTGCGACGCGCTGCTTGCTTACTGCATTTTCATAGGCTTGCGCAAGCCTGGCAAGCGCGGGTTCGCGGCGATACGCAACTATTCACTTGCCGCGCTTGGTTTCGGCCTCGCGGCGTTCGCTACGCTGGCGTTGTGAGATTATGGGAATATTCCGGCGCGTTGGCGGGCGGCTTCACGTTTTTTCCGTCAACCACGTTACCCGCGAGGACAATTTGCCTTCAGAGCGTGCCACGCGCGACGTTTCAGAGTTGTTCAAGGCCTTGAAGCGGCGAGGGTTGTGCCGCACTCAAAGTGAAGTTCGCGCGCGCGGCCTGTCTAGGGTAGGTTTAGAGTTTGCTGAATTAGGCAGTTCCGGAGCTGCCAGCCACTCGCTCAGTTCGAGGTATTTCAAGGCACTGCAACTCCGCGGGAAGCGAAACGGAGTGGAGTTCGTGCCGCTTGAAGACCGCCGGCTTGTGGCGCTTGGGCTGCTTGAAGCTGGCGTTACCGAAATGCTCGCGCAGGCAATTCACTTGCGTGCGGCAGGCCGCGAGCCGATGCTCGCCCCCCGAGCTTCAGCGGAAGCGTTGAAGCTCATTTTGCGCGACATTGCAGAATTCCACGAGATTGATTTGAGCAATCCGCAGTTGGTTGATTTCAGGCATGCACTTGACCAGCTAGCTATGGCTACGCGTGAAATTGACCGTTCGCGTTTCCCAAACGTAGGTTACTTTCTAGCAACGCTCACAAACGCCGTTTCCACTCGCCGTTCACTACTGATGCACGAGCGGGCGCAGGAGCTCGGTTTGAGCCACGCGGTGATGGGTGCGGTGCACGGTGCGCAGTTGCAGGCCCTCTCGAAGGCGCGCGCCGAGTACGTGAACATCAGTCGGCCGGATCGGCTTGAGACTACCGGCTTGGCAAAGCGCATGCTGCCGCAGTTTTACTTATTGCGCGAGGACTTGGCCAAGCTCGAGGCGGTAATCCCGCGCGGCTGAATTCCCGCGTTGGAAAAATAGTTGCCGCCTCGCTGCGGCATTGCATTCTACTCGATGAAGTCTTGCAGGAGCTCTGCGGCCCTGCGTATGGATCGCTTAATCTGATCTTCGTTTTTTGCGCCCGAGCAGATTATCTTGCCGTTCTTGAAGAGGAGCAGCGTCGTGCCGATGTCCTTCAGCCGCATTATTGCGCCGGGGAACTGTTCAGGTTCGTACTCGACGTTTTCGACCTCCATCGCGATGTTGAAGAGGTCAAGCTCCACCATCAGGTTGCCGCTTGCTACTATGTTCTCCACCTTGTAGGTCAGGTTGACTTTCTTCAGTACCTTGTTCGGTACCTTGCGTTCTTTTTTAACCATTCGGGAGTCACCCTGTAAAAATATCTGGCGGTAGGTATAAAAAGCTATATATACGGCTTTTTATGGGTTTTCCGGAAGCCATTCGCGCGCTTGACAAGCATTATATACTTTCAGCGAGCCTAATAGCTTTCGCGGGCGTAGAAGGGGGCTCGCTATAGTTTTTGCGGTGTATTGTTCATGAAGCGTTCTCACGGTAGTTACTCGAAGCATAGTCGCAACATGGCGGCACGGCCGCGCGAGACGGTGCGCCAGAGGCTGGCGGATTACAAGGCTGGCGAGCGCGTGCGCATCCGGGCGAACCCAATGACGAAGAACGCCAGGCCTTTCTTGCGGTTTAGTGGCAGGACTTGCACGGTAGTGGAGAGGCGGGGCGCCTCGTACGTAGTTATGTTGAAGGACGGCGACAAGGCCAAGCAGCTGGTTGTTTCCAACCGGCATTTGGAGCGGTATTGAGGTGTTTTGATGCAAGTAGTTTCTTCCAAGCCCGTTGGGCTGGCTGATGTTGTCGAGCTGCTTTCCAAGCGCAAGGCCGAGGCGAGTGGTACGCTTGAATACGAGCAGGCGAACACGTTGGCTTATGCCGAGGCATTCAGCCAGCTTGATGGCGCGAAGGTTAATGCGTTGCGGAAGGACGTTAGTGGCGTGACTGCGTTACCTGAAGAGCTTTTGTTTCAAATCGTCGATCTCTTGCCGCGCAAGGAAGAGGAGTTGGCGCTCATTCTAGCCGCGGGCAAGGTCGAGCTGCCTAAGGAGCAGCTTAAAGAGATTGTTAAGGTAGTAAAGAAGTATAAGAAGGCTTGACGGCCTTCACAATCCGGCCCGCTGGGTCGCAAGGGGGCAATGCCGATGTTAAAGCGTGAGGAAAACGCGATAGTGCTCGACTTTTTGCCTTCAGGCCGCAGCAGCGCGGCGAGGCACGAGCCGTTGGCGCAGGTTTTGGGGGATACTTACTTTACGCTTTTGGAAGTAGTGTTGAAACCACAAGTGTCTTTGAATCCCGGCGAGCACGTTTACATCGGTCGGGATATGCGCGAGAAGGTTGACCACATTGCAGGTCGCGTGCTTTTCGGCGGCCTCACGTCGAGCGCGCAGCGCGAGGCCGAGGCGCAGGTGCGAAACCTCATTGCGGTGCGCGAGCAAGAGTTCGTTACTTTCCTAAACCGCGCTGGCGCGATAAACATTCGCGCGCATTCGCTCGAGTTGTTGCCGTCCATCGGCAAGAAGCACTTGCAGAGCATCATGGACGAGCGGGAAAAGAAGCCGTTCACTTCTTTTGAAGACGTGCGTTCTCGCGTGCCGAGCTTGGGCAACATTGCGGAAGTGTTCGTGCAACGCATTCTCGGGGAGCTGAAAGGCGAGGGCAAGTACTATCTTTTTTGCAAGGCACCGGCTCGCGAGGAGTACCGCTAGCGGAGTTGTTGTTTTTTGTCACGCCGACGTTTGGGTCAGAACTTTCTCGAGTCACCAGTGATAGTTGCCGAGATAGCCTCGAGCATTCCCCTTTCGGGAAAGTCTGTGCTCGAGATTGGCGCGGGTAAAGGTTGCCTTACGGTTGCGTTGGCTAAGGAAGCAAAGCGCGTGGTGGCACTCGAGCTTGACGAGTCGTTGAAGCCTGCCCTCGAGCGGGCGGTTTCCGGCTTGAAGAACGTCGAGCTTGTCTTCAAGGACGCGCGCGACTTTGACTTCAAGGGGTTCGACGTTGTTTTCGGCAACATTCCTTACTACATTGCTTCGCCCCTAATCTTGAAGGTGGTTGATTCAGACTGCCCGCAGGCTGCGTTGTTGTTGCAGGAGGAGCTTGCTTTGCGCCTTGCCGCCGAGCCTGGTTCCAGCGGTTTTTCGCGCCTTTCCGTCGCGTGCCAGTGCAAGTACGACTGTCGCGTGCCCTTGTTCGTGCCGCGCTCGTGCTTCTCGCCCCAGCCGCGCGTGGACTCTGCACTCGTGGTTTTCAAGCTCAAGCCGGAGCGCGGGCACCTCGCGTTGGACGACGTGCTTGTGCGCGCCTTGTTTCAACACAAGAACCAGACGGTGCGCAACGCTTTGAAGCATTCCGTGCGCGAATTGGGGTTGGGCAAGGCCGAGCTTGACGCGTTCGCCAAGTCGCTCGGCGAGATGGCGGAAGAGCGCGTGCGGTGCCTTTACCTCGAGGAGTTCGCCAAGGCTTCGAAAGCATTCGCCGCACTGCGTCAACGGTAGGCGCGCAGAGCGCGCGGGAGGCGCGCGAGGGGCTTGATGGGCTGCAAGTTTCTTTCCGCCGACCACTCGGGTCGGTAGGGAAACATTGCCGACGTGAGCGGCCGCACCTTGAATTCGCCGCTTTCAGCCAGCTGCTGATAGGCGCCTCCGGCGCAGCCTCTGGCTATTTGACCATAGCTTTCTTTACCCAATATTTTTCGTTCGTATTCTGCGAGTTCTGGGTGGTCGGGATTATTATATGTCAAGCGGTCGCCAACGTACAACATTTTGATTCCCGTCGCTTTAAGCCTTCGGGCGAAATGCCGGAAATTCGGTTCGATGCTCGGATTTTTCGTCAGGTTCGATGCGAGGCAGTGGCTCAAATTAATGGTAGCAATAATCAGGTGCCCGGGCGCCGCGCGCATTATCGACAAGCTAGCCTTGAGCGCGGGAATGCCGTGAGCCTCTTCAAGTATGATTACCGGAGTTTTGCGTTGTTTCAGCAACCGCAGCACGGTAGTTATGTAACGCGCATCGTGCCCTTCCGATGCGGGGAAGAACGGGTGTACGAGCACGATTGCCTTGCCGTTCGCAGCCTCGACTTCCTCCTTCAGCCGCTGCCATCTTTCATCAGGGATTTCTGAAAACAAGTGGTCTTGAGGCTTGAGCTGCGCAAATTCTTTTTCCGCCCGTTGCATCGTGCGTAGTTGCGCGTTTCTGCGGAGGCGTGCAAGCGCGTTCTTCACGGTTCGTATTTCGCTTCAGCTTCTCGACGCGAGTTTGATGTCTTCGGCCGTCACCGTCTTGCGGCCTGCGTGCTTGGCGAGGTGTACCGCCTTCTGGCAGATGTCTATCGCCGCTTCTTCCAGCACGTCGGCAAGCGCGTCGGAAGCGTCTTCACTCACGCGTTCCGCGCCGGACTTGCGGATTAACCTTTCAATCGGAGCCAAAGGCAGGTCGGGAGCCATTTCATCACCAGAAAAGAGAGTTCCCACCGCACCTTATTAAACGTTTGCAGCATCCTCCAGCGTCCCTGCGGCCAAAATAACCTTGCAATGGCTTTTTCTGCGGGTTGCCCTCCTCGCGTATTCTTGGGCATTGCAGTAAGGCGTCAATTGATTGCTGGTCGGCAGGGCGGCCTTCTGGCGCGGTGTTTTATTTCTTGCACGCTTCCGTTTGTTCGTGGACTTGTCTGCATTGCCCCTAAAGCCTGGCGCGGTCGAGCCGCGGCCTTACCAAATCGAGATGGCGCGGTCGCTTCTCGAAAAAGGCAATTCTCTCGTAGTGATGCCCACTGCGTTGGGAAAGACTTTCGTGGCGCTCATCGCGTCGGCGATGCTGCTCTCCAAAAATTCGGCTGCGCGGTTGTTGGTGCTGGCGCCCACGAAACCGCTAGTGCTGCAGCAGGCGAAGCGTTTCGAAGATTCTTTAGTCGTTTCCGGCGTGGAGGTGCTTACGGGGGAAGTGCCGCCAGTCGAGCGCGTTGGCAAGTGGGGCGCGCAAGTGGTCGCCTGCACGCCGCAAACCGCGTTGGCCGACCTGTTGACTCGCCGGTGGAAGCCGTCAGATTTCGCGCTCGTGGTTTTCGACGAGGCTCACCGCGCGGTTGGTGATTACGCGTACGCGTTCCTCGGCCGCCAGTTCGCTGCTTCCGGTGCGCTCGTGCTTGGCCTCACGGCCAGCCCTTCGTCGGAAAGGGAGAAGATTGACGAGATTACTTCCAACCTCGGCATTTGCAACGTGCAAATCCGTTCGGAAAACGATGCGGACGTCGCGCCGTTCGTGAACCGCCTGTCGGTGCGTTGGGAGTTCGTCGATTTGCCTCCCGAGTTCCGCATGGTGAAGGCTTCGCTGGAAGAGCTTTTGCGCGAGCCGTTGCTTGAGCTTAAGCACCAGGGGTTCGTAGAGAGCGCGGACTTGACTAAAGTCACTTCGCGCTCGCTGTTGGAGGCGCGCCAACGAATTCTTGCGGCCACTCGCACGGATAAGGCGGCTTTCCGCGCGTTGAGCCTTCACGCGAAGTGCATGAACCTTACGCACGCGATAGGCCTTCTAGAGTCGCAGGGAGTGCTTTCGCTGAAGGCATTCCTCGAGTCGTTGAAGTCGCGCAAGGAGAAGAGCAAGGCAGTTGTCGAGCTTGCCGCCGATTTTCGCGTGAATAAGCTGATAGGCTCTTGCAGCCATCTCGTGGCCGGTGGGCTTGAGCACCCCAAACTTTCCGCGCTTGCGAACATCGTTTCGCAGGCGGTTGCGGGAGGAAAGTTCGTGATTGTGTTTGCGCACTACCGCGGCACCGTGGCGAACCTAGTTGCGCAGTTGAACGCGCTGCCCGGCGTTTCGGCCCGTGCGTTGGTGGGGAAGAGCGGGCAAGGCATGTCGCAAAAGCAGCAGGCTGGCGTGATTGCTGAATTCCGCAGTAAGTCGTTCAACGTGCTGGTGGCGTCTTCGATTGGCGAAGAGGGGCTTGACATTCCCACGGTTGACTTGGTGGTTTTCTTTGAGCCTGTGCCTTCCGAGATTCGGAGCATCCAGCGCCGCGGGAGGGCGGGTCGCACGCGCGCTGGCAGCGTGATGGTACTCGTGGCGAAGGGCACTCGCGACGAGGCGTTCTTCTGGATTTCGCGCAAGAAGGAGCGCGATATGCGCGAGACGATAGAATCTATGCGCGACGGGGAGGTTGTGCAGAGGACTTTGCCGGAGGCGTAGTGCCTAAACCGTTCCTGTTTTTCCTTCCATCGCTTTTATGGCGTTTGCGTCTCATTGCTTTTCGTGGCGATTGAAGATTTTCCGTTTCGGGAAGGGAAGGCGGTCGTGCTTGTTGACGACCGCGAGTTGAAGGGCGCGGCAAGCCGCAGGCTTTTCGAGTTGGGCGCGGTTCTCGAGCCGCAGCGCCTGCCGGTAGGCGACTTCATCTGCTCGCCGCGCTTGTGCATCGAGCGCAAGACCGCGGCGGACTTCGAGTCGAGCGTGATTGACGGGAGGTTATTCACGCAGGCCGCCGAGCTATCATCGAGTTTTACTGCGGCAATCGTCGCGGTTGTCGGCAGGAATTTCGAGAGGATTTCTCCCCAAGCCTGCCGGGGCGCGTTGCTTTCCCTCGTTGCGGACTACCGCATTCCCGTGCTTTTCTTTGATTCGGAAGGCGAGTTGGCCGAGTTCATTTTCGCGGCGGCTTCGCGCGAGCAGCTTGCGCCCGACCGCACGGCGCGCCTGCGTTTCGAGAAGAAACGGCTTTCAGAGTTCGAGTCGCGCTTGTTCGTGCTCGAGTCGCTGCCCGAGGTGGGCCCGAAGACGGCGAGGGCGTTGCTTGATGAGTTCGGCACGGTGGAGAACGTGTTCACTGCGGAAGAGGAAGAGCTTTCGCAAGTGGAGGGCATCGGCGAGCCCACGGCGAGGGCGTTACGCAAGTTTATCGGCAGGCGCGTCGAACCTTGAAGTCTATCGCGCACTGGAAGGCGTGCGGCGAGTAGGCCAAGGCACGCCTTGCAGAAATTATTTTGCAGTTGAACCCGTTTTTTTTGCAGGTTGCCTTTACCGTGGCTTCCTCGCTTTCGGCGCCACCGTCGTTTTCAACTATCGCGTAGTAATGCACGGTCGCGCCGTTCTTGCACGCTTGCAGCGCGAGGGGCAGGAATTCGTGGCAGCCGCTGGGGTGGGGCATCACCACGCGGTCGGCCCACGCGCGGAATTGCTTGCGTTCAAGAAACTTTTTCGCATCTTCGTTTACTGCCGTGGCGTTGGCGGTCTTGTTGAGCGCAATGTTTTCTTTGAACATTATTGCCGCGTTGGGGTTGATTTCCACGCCGACCACCTCGGCGGCCGGCTGGCATTTTGCGATGTTGATGGCGTAAGGCCCTGCGCCTGCGAATAGCACCAGCACGCGTTCGCCTTTCCCCACGTTTTCGGCTATTCTCTCACGTTCGTGGGATAAGCGTGGCTGGAAGTACGTTTTGTTCAAGTCCACGCGGTAGCTGCAGCCGTTCTCGCGGTGGGTTGTTCGCGTTGTTTTCGCGCCAGCAATAACTTCAAGAGGGCGTATGCGGTACTCGCCGCCCGTCGCGCCGGCCTTGCGGCACACTGTTTTCACGCGCGGGTGGACTGCCATCACCGCCTTCGCGGCTGCCTTGCGTTCCCTCGCGCTTGCTTCCGGAGGTAGTTCTATTATTGCAATGCTTCCCACGATGTCGAACGAACGGCTTGCGCGCGTTCCATCGCGGCGTGCCTGCGGCGCTCGTCTTTCCTCGAACTT